>Ga0208297_1000506_pt1 | contig 74522 bp, 35 predicted proteins | sample LMS_cellobiose_e_FD_187367 | JGI IMG/M metagenome (GOLD analysis project Ga0208297, IMG submission 187367) | Rumen-fistulated moose microbial communities from Alaska, USA - LMS_cellobiose_enrichment (SPAdes) (version 2) | ecosystem: Host-associated > Mammals > Digestive system > Stomach > Rumen...
TAGGAGCATCGAAAAACATAAGGCGAGAAAAACGAGTTATAAAAACAACCTCCGCCAAACGGCATTATATAGCTTAAAATCTGGACAGAAACTTGCCAAACTATTGTGAAAATGAGTTCTCGGACAGCCTGGGTTGGGGGGAGCAGGCTTGTGCGGCCGCACTTACCGTCGGCTTGATCTTTTGGTTACTTTTCGATCAAGCGAAAAGTAACAGAAAAAAGCTTTTTCGAAGATAGAGATGCCAGTGGAGAAGATTCTTTTTACAACAACCCCATGATAAATGTTATACAAAATGCTATATATCCTCTGCTCCAATTCCTCTATTTCCCGCAACTGCGAGACGCAGTTGCCTACATTGACATCCCCTATTCACTGACAAATGACCCCTGACCCCTGACCCCTGATCACTGAAAAATAGCACTTTAGCACATTTACTAATTTGCTAATTAAAAATTTTCGTATCTTTGCCGTTTTAATTTTCATATATCATATAATGAGCAAACCCGACTATCTATTCGAAACCAGCTGGGAGATTTGTAATAAAGTAGGTGGCATCTACACCGTTCTCTCCACCAAAGCTTTCACTGCCGTTAATCAATTCCAAAACAACTATATCTGCATCGGCCCCGACCTGTCGCGCGAGGACGACAACAGGCAGGAGTTCATCGAGGACACTACCCTGTTCAAGAACTGGCGGGAAAGTGCCCAGGCGGAAGGTCTCCGCATCCGTGTGGGACGATGGAATGTCAGCGGTCACCCTGTGGTCATCTTAGTGGATTTCACGCCCTATTTTGAAAAGAAAAACGACATCCTGACACAATTGTGGCTTACCTATAAGCTGGACTCCATTTCCGGACAATGGGACTATATCGAGCCCGCCCTCTTCGGCTACGCCGCCGGCAGGGTAATCGAAAGCTTCTACCAGTTCTACTGCACCTCCATGGACAAAATTGTGGCCCAGTTCCACGAATGGATGACCGGCACCGGCATCCTGTACCTGCGCCAAAAAGCACCGCAAGTGGCCACCGTGTTCACCACCCATGCCACCGTGCTGGGCCGCTGCATTGCCGGCAATGGCCTGCCCCTCTACGGCAACATCGAACAATACCAGCCCCAAGAGTCCGCCAACCGATTCGGCGTACAGTCCAAATTCTCGTTGGAATACCTGTCCGCCCAAACCGCCGACGCCTTCACCACAGTGAGCGACATCACCAATATCGAATGCAAGGCCTTCTTCGGGAAAGCCGTGGACACCGTCACCATCAACGGTTTTGAGAATAATTTTGTACCACAAGGCGAGGAATACCAACGCTTGCGCTCCGCAGCCCGCCAGAAATTGCTGAAAGTGGCCTCCACCCTTTGCCAGCAAACCATCAGCGACGACGCCTTATTGGTCATTAACAGCGGCCGCTACGAGTTCCGCAACAAGGGTATCGACATGTTCATCAAAGGCTTGGCCAAGCTGAATGAGGACCGACAGCTGCAACGCGAGGTGGTAGCCTTCATCGCTGTGCCCACCGGAATCAGTGGCAAACGCACCGACCTGCAGACAAAACTCAACCAACCCATCGGTGACAAACCCGTGTTGGACGATTTCACCACTCACCCACTCTACGACAGCTATAACGACCCTGTTGTCAAAAATTTAATAGTCAATAATTTACACAATGCACCAGACCAAAAAGTCAAGGTTTTCTTCATTCCAGTATATCTGAATGGCGAAGATGGCATTTTCGACCTGACTTACTACGAAATGCTTCCGGGTATCGACTTGTCTGTATTCCCATCATACTACGAACCCTGGGGCTACACTCCGCTGGAAAGCGTGGCTTTCGGCATCCCCACCATCACCACCACCAACGCCGGTTTCGGCCAGTGGGCAGCCGCCAATTTCCCCGGCCAGAAGGCTGTGACGGTCATCCACCGTTCCGACAGCAACGACGAGCAAGTGGCCGACGGCATCGCCAAAGCCATTTTATACCATACGGCTTGCAGCACGGAAGAAACTGAACAGAACCGTGCCAAAGCCACAGAAATCGCCCAGCAGGCATTATGGGAAAATCTGTATAACAATTATTTAGACTGCTATAACATTGCTCTTTCCAAGAGCTTTGACCGTTCGGATTTATACCGGAACAAAACCTCAAAAGTGGGGCTATTAGTCGAGAAATTCCAAAAACCCGAACCGGTTTGGCACCATATTTCCGTCAAATCAAAATTACCAGAACAACTCAAAAAACTGGAGAAACTGTCGCAGAACCTCTGGTGGAGCTGGAATTACGAAGCCCGCGAGCTGTTCGAGGAAGCAGCCGGGAAGGAACGCTGGCAACAATATGAAGAGAACCCCGTATATCTGCTGCAGGAGCTGCCCTATAGTTGCATCGAGAAATTGATGAACAACAGTGACTATCTCGCCAAATTGGACTTCGTTTATGCTGATTTTGAACGCTATATGAATGAGCCCCGCACCCGCAAAGAAGAACAGGTGGCCTACTTCAGCATGGAATTCGGTATCAGCAACGAGCTGAAGATTTTCTCTGGCGGTTTAGGCATGTTGGCCGGAGACTACCTCAAAGAGGCCAGCGACTGCAATGTCAACATGGTCGGCATCGGCTTGCTTTACCGTTACGGCTACTTCACCCAGCAGATTTCATCCATCGGCGACCAGATCAACCTGTATCCGCCGCAGAGCTTCTCCAAACTGCCCATTCATCCCTACAAAGATGAGGACGGCAAATGGATCACCATCAGCTTAGCCCTACCTGGCAGAACGCTGTACGCCCGTATCTGGCGCGTGGATGTGGGCCGTGTTCCTTTGTTCCTCTTGGATACCGATTTCAACGACAATACCGAAGAAGACAGAAGAACCACCAACACCCTGTATGGCGGAGACATCGAAAACCGCCTCAAGCAGGAGATATTATTAGGTATCGGTGGTATGAGAGTATTGGAAAAACTCGATATTCATCCCACTATTTTCCATCTGAATGAAGGTCATGCGGCCTTCCTGAATCTGGAACGTCTGCGCACTCTTATGCAAAAAGAGCAGATTCCATTCGGCACGGCTATTGAGCTGGTCCGCTGCTCTTCTCTGTTCACCACACACACACCGGTTCCCGCCGGCCACGACAGCTTCAGCGAGGACCTGATGCGACGCTATTTCTCGTATTATTCTGAAAGATGCAATATCGACTGGCCTACTTTCATGTGCCTGGGCCGAAAGAACATTGACGATGTGTATAGCAAATTCTCAATGAGTATTTTAGCCTGCAAACTGTCACAGGAGATTAACGGTGTGAGTGCCATCCATGGCCGCGTAAGCCGAGAAATGTTCAGTTTCCTCTACGAAGGACACCTTCCCGAAGAGCTGCACATCGGCCATGTCACCAATGGTGTGCATTATCCCTCATGGGCACACAAAAAATGGCAGTTATTCCATAAAGAACTATTTGACAATCAATTTATCAAAGATCAATCTAATGATCAAATATGGAAGAAAATCTATGAAGTGGATGGTGCAGACATCTGGAAAATCAAAGATGACCTCCGCGAAGAATTGATTGACCATATCAAAATCCAGTTAGAAGTGCAAATGCGCCGCCGCAACGAGTCGCCGGACCTCATTTTCAAGACTTTAAAAGCCATCCGCAAAGACGCATTGACCATAGGTTTCGCCCGCCGTTTCGCCACCTACAAGCGTGCCCATCTGCTCTTCACCAATGAGGAAAGGTTGAAAAAACTGCTCAACAACCCTGAACAGCCCGTGCAATTCGTGTTCGCTGGCAAAGCACACCCGCACGATAAAGCCGGTCAGGACCTCATCAAGTGCATCTTGGAATTCTCACGCAAACCCGATTTCATAGGCAAAATCATCATCCTGGAAAACTACGACATCATTTTAGCCAAGAAACTTATCTCTGGCTGCGATGTCTGGTTGAATACTCCTACCCGCCCCTTGGAAGCCTCTGGCACCAGTGGCGAAAAGGCCATCATGAACGGCGTACTCAACTTCAGTGTACTCGACGGATGGTGGGCAGAAGGCTACAAAGAAGGAGGCGGCTGGGCTATCAACGAACAGATAACCTATACAGACAACGGCCTGCAAGACCAACTGGACGCCACCACCATCTACTCGATGATTGAAGACCAGATCGCACCCTGCTTCTATCGCCGCGATGAAAAGAACATTCCATACGACTGGGTGAAAATGATGAAAAACTGCTTCTACAAGATTTCTCCTCATTTCACCATGAAACGCCAGCTGGATGACTATTACGAGAAATACTACCACAAACTGGAAAAACAACATAAATTATTAACAGACAATAATTTAGAAAACACCTTCAATTTGGTGAGATGGAAAGAGAAAGTCATCACTGCTTGGGAAAGCGTAGAAGTGGTGGAGCTTATGCAGTCGGAGCCGAAAGAGACAAGTTTCACCTTGGGCGACAAGATTGTGACCACCATACGGCTGAAAACAGGCGTCTTGCAAGTTAAAGACCTGAAAGTGGAGTTGGTATGCACCAAAAACGAACAAGAGAAACGGGTCTTCTATCAGAAAATACCATTTGAATGCACTGATACCCAAAATGGTATAGCAAGTTACACCTGTACGATTGAACCCAAGGACGCTGGCATGATGGACTATTCTATCCGCATCATCCCCGCCAACCCATTACTGCCACACGACATGGACTTCAACCTTGTAAAATGGCTGTAATGTTATTAGACATACTGAAAGACTACAAAGTATATCTTTGCTCGAAATCACCCCGCCGGCACGAGCTGCTGGCGGGCATGGGCATTGACTTCGAGTACCTGCCCACCAATGTGGTTGAGAAACACCCCGACACTGACAATCCCGTGGAGGTGGCGGAATACCTGTCACAACTCAAGCTGTCTCCTGTAAAGATGGAAGATTATCCAAAGAACACCATTTTTATTGCCTGCGACACCATCGTAGTTTTGGGTAATGAGATTCTTGAGAAACCCAAAGACGAGGCCGATGCCATGACCATGATACGGGAATTGTCAGGCAAATCTCACACAGTTATCAGCGGTTTGACCGTGGCCACACCGGAACGCAGCATTACCTCGCACCGTAAGACAGAAGTGCGCTTCAGCCAGCTCAGTGATGAGGAAATCCGGTATTATGTACAGCAATACAAACCTTACGACAAAGCCGGTGCCTACGGCGTGCAGGAATGGATAGGCTATATTGGCATTGAAGCCATCAACGGCTCGTTTTACAACGTGATGGGCCTGCCCACGAAGTTGTTGTGGGAAATGCTGAAAGAGGTTTCAGGGGTAACTAGCAATTAATAATTAATAATTAATAATTAATAGTTAATAGTTGATGGTTGATAATCAATAGTTAACGACGCTTTTGGCACTTTTAAATATTCGATTTTCAGTTTTCAACTTTCAGTTGGTCTATCTCCTCCTCGCCAAGGCCGGTGATTTTAGAGACCACATCAACAGGAATGCCATTTTTCAACAGTTTCCATACCATAATCTCCGAAATCAAATACAGATTTTAACTATTGTTTGTTAATATTTTAAGTGTATTTTTCTAACTTATTGATATAAAGCAGCAAAAAATTTCTCAGAAAACACCTGATAAATGTATTTTCTATAATATATTTGCAGAAAAAAAATTCACCATGCTGACACCCTACAAATATTACAGTCCCGTGACAGATGTCACTTTCAGGAAAGTCTTTGGCGAACACATAGATTTGGCCGCCAGCCTGCTCAACGCCTTCCTGCCGTTGGAAGACGGACGGGTCATCACCAACATCCAGTATGTCCCTCCCGAAATGATGCCCGAGACACCTACCCGCAAGAACAGTATCGTGGATGTGCGATGCGAGGACTCCACCGGCACTATCTTCCTCGTGGAGATGCAACTCAACTGGGACACCGACTTCATGCAACGGGTGGTCTTCAACACCTCCAAGGCCTACGTCAAGCAACTCGACAAGGGCAAGCCCTTCCATCTGCTCCAACCGGTCTATTCCCTCAACTTTGTGCAAGGCGACCTCCACAAAGGACTCAGCGAATGGTACCATCCCTACCAGCTGGTGCATATCTACCATTCCGACCGAGTCTTCGACGGGCTCAAAATCGTCTTCGCGGAGATGAACAAATACGAGAAGTTGGCAGAAAAAGGATGCTCAAAGAGAGACCTCTGGATGCGATATTTCACGGAGATGACCGAGAAGACGCGAAAACCAGCTCCCGAACTACTTGCCGACCCGGACATCGCCAAAGCCATAGAGCTGCTTGAAATCATCAACTACGACGACATCGAACAGGAGCTCTATGACCGCTACTGGGATGCTGTTAGCGTGGAGGCTACCTGGAAGAGCATCGGAGAACGGGATGGAGAGAAAAAAGGAATTGAAATAGGACTGAAAGAGGGACTTGAAGCAGGACGAAAAGAAGGAGAAAACAACACCAAGATTCAGCTTGCCCGCAACATGCTCATCGAAGGCATTGAACCATCCATTGTCACAAAGATCACAGGTTTAACAGTTGAGGAGATTCAGAATACAAAGCGTGAATTAACAAGAATTTAATTCGAGAAAATTTGTTATTTTTGCAATCACTGACAACAGTACAATATCCTATCCTACTCCCATTGAAATATGCCAGATAAATACCGCAGTTACAAGCAATTCTTACAAGACCAGTTCGGGGAGTCGGTGCTGAAACTGCCCATCGATGCCGGTTTCAGCTGTCCCAACCGTGACGGCACGGTGGGAACGGGCGGCTGCACCTACTGCCTCAACAACGCCTTCGTGCCACGCTATTGTTCTTCCGAAAAAGACATACTCCAACAAATTAATGACGGCATCGAATTCCATCGGCAACGATGCCGTGAAAGCCAAGGGTATTTAGCATATTTCCAGGCATTTTCAAACACCCATGCACCTTTGGCACAACTACAGAAATTATATGAAACAGCCCTGTCACACCCAAAAATAAAAGGACTCATCATCGGCACCCGCCCCGATTGCGTGGACAATGAGAAACTGGATTACATAGCCAGTCTGAAACAGCAGACTTTCATCAGCATAGAATATGGCATTGAAAGTTGCTACAACAGGACACTGCAGCGCATCAACCGAGGACATGATTTCGCCACAACACAACAGGCAGTAGAACAAACTGCCTCAAGGGGCATACACATTGGCTCACATTTTATCATCGGACTGCCCGGTGAAACTCCCGACGACTGGCTAAACGGCATTCCACTCATCAACCAAATGCCCATCAATAGCATCAAATTCCATCAATTGCAAATCATCAAAGGAACGGCTATGGAGCAAGAGTTTCAGGAGCATCCTGAAGATTTCCATCGCTATAGCATGGACGAATATATCGACCTGATGGTTGAAACGGTCAAGCGTTTACGCTCCGACATCGTAATAGAACGCTTCGCCTCCGAAGTCCCACCCAAGTACTTAAGCACCAGCCCCTGGAAGCTACAGCGATACGATGTAGTACTGCAGAAGATAAGGGAGAAGTTGACAATTAACAATTAACAATTAATAATTAATAATTAATAATTAATAGTTAATAGTTAACAGTTAATAGCTATTGATTATGGTTGTTGGTTTGTGACTAATAGTTAGTATCTCTTCATTATTCAATATTCATTATCAACCATCAATTGCTCGCTATGACTCTCGGGAGTTTCAGCCAGTGGAGGTAGTCGTTGCCAAGATTCCGCACTGCGGTCTCCCAAATCTTGTTGCAGGGCGTATCGAAGACCAATTCCGGTGTAGCTGCCCCGATGACCCACATGTTCTTGTTCAGCTCACCCTCCAACTGTCCCGGCGACCAACCTGAATACCCCACAAAAAAGCGATACTTCATGGTCGGAATGGCTTTATGCTCTATCAACGAAATGGTAACCTCATCAGAGCCGACATAGATTCCCGGCAACAGCTTGGCGGCCGCCTTCGAGTTCTCAAAATTGTGGATACAGAATATGCCATCAGGCATCACCGGGCCACCGATATACAACTTGTCATCCACCTTAATCTCACTAATCACCTTCCGCACCGACAATTTTGACGACTTGTTCAACACCAGTCCCGCACACGATTTTTTATCGTAATCTGTCAACAGCACAACAGTACGGTTGAAAAAAGGATCATTATAAAACGGCACAGATATTAGAACCCTGCCCGCTGTCAGCGAGAACTCAGTAGGTTTCACATCAAAAAAATCATCAGCAGTGGTCATCGTGAAAAAAAAAGTGTTGCAATAGCGTACAATTAAATTGCAAATTTACATGATTTTCTTGAATTACACAAAAAAGGAAAAATTTTTGCTGTGAACAATTCTAGAAATGCATGTTCCTTACCTCTATATTTTTTTCAGACGCATAGCGTGGTCCTTACAAAAAATTTATTCGTCTGTGAATAATTCAAGGATTTTGCGTAATTTTGCAAGATGAATTAACGTTTTATGGCCAACATACACTACGAGCAGCTTAGACAGGACTTTCCCGTCTTCGAATACCAAGGCTTTGATTTTTCCATATCCAAAGCCACTATTGATATACAGTTTCATTTTGCCACAGGAATATACGAGTTTCATCCCAAAATGAAAATGGACTTCGGGAAGTATGCCATCGGCAAGCTGCAGGAAAGAGAGATAAGAGGTATCGTGTTTCAAATTGGCATGATAGAGCTCATCAGTTACTGGAAATGCACCTGCTCCCCCACTCTGCTGATCCGTCCATACCGATTGGGCGAAGAAATGCAAAATTGGTGGAAAAAATTGTATTTCAATGGATTAGGAGAATTTTTCTACCAGAATAAAATTCAAACCACACAAGACGACTTCATGTGTTTCAGTTTTGCGGAAGGTAGTCAAGATGCATCCTGTCTAATTTACCCTCATATAAATGAAAACAGGCGGGTTATCGTACCCATTGGAGGAGGCAAAGACTCAGTGGTCACCTTGGAAGCTTTACGGAAAGAACGTCAGGTCATTCCCTTTATCATCAATCCGAGGGGTGCCACTCTCGACTGTGCCCGCATCGCCGGTTTCCCTGAAAGAGAAGACATTGTTGTGCTCCATCGTGAGATTTCGCCACAGCTATTAGAACTTAACAAACAAGGCTTTCTAAACGGCCACACCCCTTTTTCGGCCATGCTAAGCTTTTACACCTTGCTGGTAAGCTATGGCACCGACACCCGTGACGTAGCCCTCTCGAACGAGTCGAGCGCCAATGAACCTACCATTCCCGGCACAAAAATCAACCATCAGTATTCCAAAACTTTGGAATACGAGGAAGATTTCAGGTATTACGTCAAGACTTTCCTGAACGACAGCAATCACTACTATAGCCACTTGCGGCCTTACAGTGAATTGCAGATTGCCGAGATGTTCGCCAAGCACCCCCAATATTTCCCTGTATTCAAAAGTTGTAACGCGGGCAGCAAGGAAAACAAATGGTGCTGTAACTGTTCCAAATGCCTCTTCGCCTACATTATCCTGTCGCCCTTTATCGATGACAAAACCATGATCAGCATTTTTGGGGAAGACCTGTTAGACAAGCCCGAAATGCAGCAATACTTTGATGAATTGCGAGGAGTCGCCCCCAACAAACCCTTCGAGTGCGTGGGCACCATCGACGAGGTGAACAAAGCGCTGGAGATGATACGAGAGTCGAGGAAAAACAAGTTTTTAATTAGCAAATTAGCAAATCAATGCACAATGCATAATGCACAATGAGAGATTGTGAATTGTGCATTGTGAACTGTGAATTTTTATATACATTTCTCTGTTGAAAAAAAGACCATCCGGCTGGCATAATATCAGAAATTATATTTAATTTTGTAGATTAAATATAAACATACGCGGTATCATGTATTCGAGCGGAAAAACTGAAAAACCCCAAAAAGAAAAAAAGGCCAAAGGCACTTATAGCAAGTGGATCAAGCCTTTCTGGATAATATATTTTTCAGGCATACTCATTCTGGCAATACTCTTCACTTTCATTTCCATGGGATGGCTTGGTTTTATGCCATCATTGGCGGAATTGGAAAATCCGGAGACCAACCAGGCCACCGAAGTGTATTCCTGCGATGGTGTCATGCTGGGCAAATACTACTTCGAGAACCGTTCCAACTGCAAATTCGAGGAGATTTCCCCCTCCTTGGTAAATGCGCTGATTGCCACCGAAGACGCCCGTTTCTACAAGCATTCCGGCATAGACCTCAGGGCCTTGTTCCGTGTGGGCTTCGGTGTATTGACACACAACAACAAAGGTGGCGGCAGCACCATCACCCAGCAGCTGGCCAAGAACCTTTTCCCACGTGATCCACACGCCAGCAAAGCCAAATTAGTGCTCACCAAATTCAAAGAATGGGTAGTCGCCGTAAAACTGGAGCATGAGTTCTCCAAGAATGAAATCATGGCATTGTATTTCAACACCGTGGATTTCGGCAATAATTCCATGGGTATCAAATCTGCATCCAAGACCTATTTCAACAAAACTCCTATCGAACTGAACACCGAGGAAGCAGCCCTGCTGGTGGGTATGCTCAAGGCACCTACCAAATACAGTCCCACCCGTAATCCCAACGCCTCCACCGAACGACGCAACACGGTATTGGCACAGATGAACAAATACAAATATCTTACTGACACAGAATGCGATTCGCTACAGAAACTGCCGATAGACATGTCCCATTTCTCTGTTCAGGACCATACAGCAGGCAGTGCCACCTATTTCCGCGAATATCTTCGTCTGTACATGAATGAGTGGTGCAAGAACAATCCCAAACCCGATGGCTCACACTACGACATTTACAGCGATGGTCTGCGCATCTACACCACCATCGACTCACGCATGCAGAAACATGCGGAAGAAGCTGTATTTGAGCACGTTTGCCAATATCTGCAGCCCATGTTCTTCGAGCATTGGCGTGGCAAAGAAAACGCTCCCTTCGCCAATCTGAGCAAGGAAGAGACCGACCGCATTCTCAGGTCTGCCATGAAACGTTCTGAACGTTATCAGCGGATGAAAGATGCCGGAGCCTCTGAGGAGGAAATCCTCAAGGTCTTCAACACCAAAGTCAAAATGAAAGTGTTCACATGGAATGGCATGAAAGACACCGTGATGACCCCCATGGATTCCCTCCGCTACATGAAATCCTTCCTGCACTGCGGTCTGATGGCCGTGGATGTCAACAGCGGCCATGTGAAGGCATACGTAGGCGGTACCAATTACAAATACTTCCAGTACGACCACGTGAAATTGTCACGCCGCCAGGTAGGATCAACGTTCAAACCTTACGTATATACTGTGGCCATGTCCACCGGTGATTACTCACCCTGTACCATGGTGCCCAACATACCTGTCACCATCCATTTGCCCGACGGGCGTACCTGGACCCCCCGTAATTCGGGCCATTACAAGGAAGGTCAGATGATGCCCTTGCGCGAAGCATTGGCACAGTCGTTAAACCAGGTCTCCGCATACATCATGAAGCAATATGGCCCCGACGCCATCATCGAGCTGGTACGCCGTATGGGTATGACTTCCGACATCCCCGCCGTACCCGCCATCTGTCTCGGTGCCTGCGAGTTGTCGCTCTACGAACAGGTGGGAGCCATCAACTGCTTCCCCAACCAGGGTGTTTATGTCGAGCCTACATTTATCACCAAGATTTGTGACAAAGAAGGAAATGTGATTTTCACTTACGTACCCAAAACCAATGAAGCCATTGACCAAGTGACCGCCTTCAAGACCGTGCGACTGATGCAGGGTGTTGTTGACTTCGGTACAGGTCGCCGCCTGCGCGGACAGTACCAGCTGTCCTTCCCCTTGGGTGGCAAAACCGGCACCACCGACAACCAGTCCGACGGCTGGTTTGTGGGATATACCCCCATGCTGACCTGCGGTATTTGGGTAGGCTGCGAGGACCGTGCCGCCCACTTCCGTTCCACAGCTCTGGGACAGGGTGCCCGCACCGCCTTGCCCGTTTTCGGACTCTTCATGCAGAAATGTTATAACGACCCCGAACTTCCATACAAGAAAATAGCCGAGACACAAGGGAAAGGCTACAGTTTCACTGTTCCTGAAGCTTTTAGAGGCGATCCTGCCACCGGTTGCGAAGACGCCGCTGCCCAAGAGAAACGCAAACAAATCAGTTTTGACTAAACAAACTACAACTTACCACTGTACGAACTGAGAACAAGTCCAACTGACAGTAATGAAATCGCTGACACTCTTTGGCATTCCCGCCCTCTACATTTTCATACCGATAGCTTTGATATTGCCCAGAGTGCCCGTGATTGGCAAGTTTTTCAATATTATCAACACCGCCATACACGAATTCGGTCATGCACTCATGGCACTCATCATGCAAGGGAAAGTGCATAAGATTGAGCTGATGCGCGACACATCCGGCACGACAGTAACCCAATGCCCTACCCTTGCCGGCAACATACTGGTATCCATAGCCGGCTATCCCTTCGCTGCCTTTGCCGGCTGGTTTCTATGCTATCTCAACGATGTGGGCTACCAAAAAGGACTGATTCTTGGCTTATCCATTCTGATGATTGTCATGCTGATTTTCTGGATTCGCAACTGGTATGGACTGATATGGATTGTCCTGTTTTGCACCCTCAACGGATGGTTGATATATACTGACAATCAGCAATATATAAATATTGCAGCCTTGTTTTATGCCATAGTGGTGATGATAGAAGCGGTATCCTCATCTTTTATCCTGCTCTTTCTGAGCATCAAAGACAGCGGAAGCGCTGGCGATGCCACCAACTTGGCCAAGTTCACCCATATTCCCGCCTTTATATGGGCACTGCTATTTCTAGCGTTTTCGGTATGGATGGCATACCTTGGTGTAATTCACAATTTACAATTCACAATTCACAATTAATAATTGTACATTGTGCATTGTGCATTGTACATTGCATTCCCCTCACCTTCCCAAAACGAAAACGGTTGGTTTTTTGTGCAGGTCGATCTGCTCCTTTCGCCAGCGGGCTACGGACTGTGATTTCAGGAACTGCTCGTCGGTAGCCATATTGCAGGCAATGCAAAGGCGCGTGTCGGGTTGGCAAACCCGCAAAATTGACTGAAACAAATGATTGTTACGATAGGGTGTTTCTATAAAAAGCTGCGTCTGATTATTCTTGATTACCAGCATTTCCAAAGCTTTCAAGCGAACCTCCCTCCTATCCTGCTCCACTGGCAGATATCCATTGAAAGCAAAGCTCTGTCCGTTGAAACCGGAACCCATCAAGGCCAAAACGATGGAGTTTGGACCAATCAAAGGCACCACTTCAATACCCAATTGATGGGCTTTCGCCACCACCACATTGCCTGGATCAGCAATACATGGAGTGCCGGCATCCGACATCAATCCTACATTTTTTCCTTCGTCACAGCAGCGCAGATACTCATTCAAATCCACACCCTGGGTATGCTCATTCAGCAAGAAAAATTCCAAATCATCAATAGCCTTTTTGATGCCCAATTTCTTTAAGAAACGACGACCTGTACGTAAATCCTCAACGATATAAACATCTATGTCATTGATAATTTCAGCATTATATCGAGGAAAAAGAAAATCAAAATCCTTTTCACCCAAAGATGAGGGAATGAGATAGAGACAGCCCTTGTTCATAGTTAATAGTTAATAGTTAATAGTTAATAGTTAATAGGTTTTAGGGTATTGGGTATAGGATGAAAGGGTTAGGAGGGTTAGAATTTACAATGCACAATTCACAATGCATAATGTACAATTAATAATGAATAATGAATAATGCGCAATAACTATTAATTATTAATTGTTAATTATTAATTTAGCCCCCATACATCTTACATCACACATCTCACATCACACATCTTACCTCTAGAACTTCAGATAGATATTGCTTCCCACCAGTCGTTGTGAGGGAACGGTATGAGAGATAGAGAACACTTTCAAGTCATTCAGTTTGCTTTTTCTGGCATAATCCTTATTCATCAGTTTTTTCAGCTGGTCATCCTGATTGATATAAGTGAATGACCATACCGCGTCAGAAGGCGTATTGGCGGAGGCAAATCTGAACTGGTTTCCAGTCTCGATATAATTGGTTTTCTTCACCACTTTCTTGTAATATTCCAAGGTGGTGCTGGTATCTGCCAACACATAACAGTCTTTCACCTGCATCATACACTTATAGTTGTCATCCGCATAAATGGCCGAAAAAAAATCGGAAAATGAATCCAATAGGACATCACAACTATACACTGCCTTGGGGGTATTTTTCTGAATGGAATCCACATTCCGCTCGTCTCTGAAAAAAGAGGCAAAAGAGGCCACTGTAGTATCTATTTTCATGGCACAGTAATGATAGTTGCACGTATCTGCCGGAAGCGAAAAGAACACCATATACACAGGAGAAATACGCTGATAATCATTTAGTTGATACTGATCCATCAAACCGTTCACATCAAAGTATTTCACCAATGACTTTGGATTGGCGTCATCAACAACTGTCAAAGCGTTGGCAGAAATGGGCACCACTCGTTGCGGGAATTCCCCTTCCGGAACAGCGGAACCAAACTGCCGTATTACTTCCTTTTCAGTATCCATATAGCCGGAAAGAAACATTTCAATATCAGAAAAACGAATCTGATATGCACACCATGAGGACTTTCCCGACCATGCGTCTATCAAACCGACGTATTGTTCCTCCATCTTGGATTTCAAATATTCCGCATACTTTTCAGGGTTCAACAGTAACCAATTCTGTTTCACATTCTTTTCCACCATTTTATGCACCAACTTAAAAGACTTGTCGTTAGTGAGTCCTTTGGGATACTTGAGCTGAACAATAGATTTTTTCAGTAACTCCACATCTTCTGAGACCGAAAAGACATTATTGTGAAACACAAACTTAAAATCCTTGTAATGAGTACCATACGAATAAATCTCATAACCTTCGAACTTGATATTGTTTCTCGGGTCGATTTGCAACAGTTTCAACAGTTTCTTGAAATAATGCTCTTCCATTCGGGTGGAGAACAAAGGAACTATTTTCTCGTCGATTACAAAACCAGAGACCATAATCGGGCCATCCTTTTTCGGCATCTTTTCCAGGAAAGACTCGTAACCAGCCAGACCATCCAGAGCAAACAACTCCGTCAGATAAGGCATCAGCGAAGCAGAAGTCTTCACAAACTGCTCATTATCATTAATTTCAACAATAAAGGCAGCGTCAACCGGTACCGTTTCTATCAAAGGTCCATTGGTCTGTCTGAAAAAATTGTTATAGAAAAAGATAGCCGCAAAAATCAGCATTATGCCAACTATCGCAGAGGTGATGATCCATCCTTTGTTGTTGTTGCCACTCATGTTATTCAGGTTTCAGGTTACAGGTTACAGGTTTCAAGGGTACAGGTTACAGTAGGGACTCAAAGCTTGCGTCCGTAATTGTAGGGCTGTCATATTATGGCAGCCAGAGTATAAAATTCAATGTTCAAAATTCAAAATTCAGAGTTCAAGGATTAGGAGGGTTAACTTCCTGTTTTCAGTTTTCAGTTTTCAACCTTTTTTAATTTTCAGTTTTCTCTTCTTCTTTATCGTCAATCAACTGTTTTTCAACTAATTGATTATACCAAAGAATGACCTTCTTCATGTTGGACACATATACTCTTTCGCGGTCATAATTGGGCAGAATCTCTGCGAAATAAGCTTTCAGCGCATTGTTATCACTCACATTCACAGCACTTTGAGCACCATTTTCTTTCTTATAGATAGAAAGAAGAACAGACTGCAATGACACATCGTCATCCTCAGTGAAAATAGATATATTGTCGAGTGTGGCCACTCCGTCGTTCGGGAATACCGGAAAACGTTTGCCATCGGTCAAAGATTCCACAATGAAACTGGTTTTGTTGTGAGATAAAAGTTTGAATAAACCACTTTTTCCTGTAACAGATAAAATTTTAGATAAATCCATTTTTAATTAGTTTGATGATTAATAATAGATATAAGTTCTTATTCTTTTGTATATCAATTTTTTGTCCTTATAGCGGACCTCACTGGTCCAATTTTTTCTCGCATCATGATCTGCATATTCATACTGTTCCTTGCTATGGTGAAGACGATCCTCAAACAACACCTTTTGCAACGATCCATCTTGTTTGTACTGTGTGTATGTATATTCAATCAGATCATTTTCTCCTTTGAAAGCGCGACGGTTCACCTCATCTCCATAATTATCATACTCGATAGTGACATACTTGAACAGTTTGCCAGAAGGCTCGAATTCGTCAACACGGCTCAACAGGCCCTGGGCATTGTATTTTGACGTGTTTCTCACCGAATAGCCGTCATAAAAGCGCACCATTTCCACCACATTACCAGCTCCATCAGTTTTATAAGCGATATTTGATATCAGCGAGTCATTGGCATACACCTTTTCAGCCGACAAAAAATCATTCATATCGTACTCATACTTGCATACCAATGTATCAAAGCTGCCTGGATAGAACTCGGTCCAACAGTCGGGACGGGCATCGCTATGGTAGCTAAAAACTCGCAATGACAGCGTATCAAGTTGAGGCGACAATTTGCAATAATCCAACATATAGCCGTCCATGCTATAATGCTGAATGACAATAGCTACGGTGTCGAATCTGAGGGAATCGAGGCAAAGGGAGTCCGACCTCACATATTGTTCATCCGGAAGCAAGGTACAGGTCGTCAACTCCTTGACATTACCATAGATATGATTCCTTTGCAGATGATTTTTTTGATTGTCTGGCACGATAACGATCTCCGCAGGTTTTTGGCTGCAAGCCGAAAGCAGCAGCAGGCCGGTCGTCAAAACCGGCAAAAACAGTGGATAGAAACGACATCGGCCTTTCATAAGTGCTATTTCACTATTTCGTCAATCAACTTGTCGTCAGCAATATTAGCGATAGTCACTTTCAAATCGGGATTCAGACTCATGGCACGTTTGATGGCGAACATAGCTCCGTCGTTACGGGCCCATGCGCGACGTGCGATACCATTGTTGACATCCCAGTAGAGCATGTTTTTCAGTCGGCGTTCCGCATCCTCGCTACCATCGAGCAACATACCGAATCCGCCGTTGATAACCTCGCCCCAGCCAACGCCACCGCCGTTGTGGATAGACACCCAGGTGGCACCGCGGAAGGAGTCTCCGATAACATTCTGCACGGCCATATCAGCGGTAAATGACGAACCGTCATAAATATTGGAAGTTTCACGGAATGGTGAATCAGTACCAGACACATCGTGGTGGTCGCGACCTAACACCACAGGAGCAGTCAATTTGCCCGACTTGATGGCATCGTTGAAGGCCTTGGCAATCTTGATACGGCCTTCGGCATCGGCATAGAGGATACGGGCCTGGGAACCAACCACCAATTTGTTGGCCTTGGCACCACGAATCCAAGTGATATTGTCGTGCATCTGCTGTTGGATTTCAACTGGCGAATTCTTCATGATCTCATCGAGCACTTCCATAGCCAAATGGTCGGTGACTTCAAGATCTTCGGGTTTGCCAGAAGTGCATACCCAGCGGAATGGGCCGAAACCGTAATCGAAGCACATGGGTCCCATGATGTCCTGAACGTAAGAAGGATAGCGGAAAGTGCCGTCTTCTTTCATGATGTCGGCACCGGCACGGCTGGATTCGAGGAGGAAAGCATTACCATAGTCGAAGAAATACATGCCATCGGCGGCCAGTTTATTGACAGCGGCCACATGGCGACGCAAGCTGGCCTGTACAGCCTCTTTGAATTTGTCGGGTTCATCGGCCATCATGCGTTTGGATTCCTCGAAAGAGTAACCCACAGGATAATAGCCGCCAGCCCACGGATTGTGCAAGGAAGTCTGGTCGGAACCCAGATCAACCTTGATATGATGTTCGGCACAATACTCCCACAAATCCACGATATTGCCTTGATAAGCGAAGGATTTCGCGATTTTCTGCTGACGAGCCTCATTCACCTTGGCCATCAGCACATCGAGGTCGTCGCACACCTCATCCACCCATCCCTGCGCATAACGCTTCTGCGTAGCTGAGGGATTGATTTCAGCGGTAATGGACACCACACCGGCTATGTCACCAGCTTTGGGCTGGGCACCTGACATGCCACCGAGACCAGCGGTCACAAACAACTTTCCAGCGGCGCCACCACCGATTTTACGGCAGGCGTTAAGCACGGTAATGGTAGTGCCATGCACAATACCCTGAGGGCCAATGTACATGTAAGAGCCAGCAGTCATTTGGCCATACTGGCTGACACCCAATGCGTTGAATTTTTCCCAATGATCCGGTTTAGAATAATTCGGAATCACCATACCATTGGTCACCACCACTCTGGGAGCGTCTTTATGAGAGGGGAACAAACCCATCGGGTGACCAGAATACATCACCAAGGTCTGCTCATCAGTCATCTCAGACAAATATTTCATCACCAAGCGGTACTGGGCCCAGTTTTGGAAGACAGCGCCATTGCCACCGTAGGTAATCAGTTCGTGCGGGTGCTGGGCCACAGCGGGATCCAAATTGTTCTGAATCATCAGCATGATTGCGGCCGCCTGACGGCACTTGGCAGGATAAGCCTCAATGGGACGGGCATACATGTCGTAATCCGGACGGAAACGGTACATATAAATACGGCCATAGTCATGCAACTCCTGCAAAAACTCTGGAGCCAAGGTGGCATGCAGAGAAGGGTCAAAATAGCGCAATGCGTTTTTCAGCGCCAATTTCTTTTCCTTTTTGGTGAGGATATCTTTACGTTTGGGGGCATGATTAACCGTTGTGTCGTATGGTTTCGGTGCGGGCAAAGTGGTTGGGATGCCCTGTCTCAAATCATTTTGAAATTCTTGTAAAGTCATATTATTAATGTTTTAAGTCAAATTAATCTTGCAAAAATAATAAAAAAAGGTGGAAAACAGGTTTCTATTTTCCATCTTCTTCCGTATCCTCCTCTTCATCAGGAGCTTCGATAATATGTTTATACTCCTCTTTGCGTTCTTTCCATTTGTTGCGGGCGTATTGCTGCATATCCTCCACACTGTCGGTCTCATCCACGATTTCCAGTCCAAAGATAGACTCGATAATATCCTCAAGAGTGACTATACCGGTGAAAGAGCCATACTCATCCACAATCAGGGCGATATGTTCTTTTTCCTTCAGCAAAGTTTCCCACAACTTGGTCAGTGTCTGTCCTTCTTCGGCAACCACAATCAAACGCTTGATATCAGACAAACGGGTGTTGAACTTGTCGTTGGCCACGCTTTCGAGCACCTTCTGTCGCAACACATAGCCTGTGATGTGGTCCTCGTCATCGTCGGCATAGACGGGGATACGCGCGAAGTGCAGGTATTCCTTGTTTTTGTAGAACTCCTGAACAGTCATTTCTTCGGGGGCGATAGAGACCACCGTCTGTGGGGTCATCACATCCTCCACTTTCACAGATTCGAGTTTGACAATATTCTGGATAATCTTATTTTCAGAGACTTCGATTTCACCTTCTTCGGCGGCCATTTCCACCATAGCCGAGACTTCCTCGCGGCTCACTGCTGCCTCATGGTTCTTCTTGCCTATCACACGCATCAGCAACTTAGAAAGGAGCACAAAGGGATACATGATGACAATGAGCACCCGCAGGAGTTTGGCCACCGGGATGCTGAGTTTGCGCCAATAGTTGGAACCTATGGTTTTCGGGATAATTTCGGATAAAACCAGGATCAAAAATGTCAGGATAGCGGAGCCCAGACCGAGCCACTCATTGCCGAAGACCCTCACCACCTGGGCACCTACGCCAGCGGCACCAATGGTGTTGGCGATGGTGTTCAACGACAAGATAGCCGCCAAAGGTTTGTCAATATCATCCTTATATTTCCGCAACAGATCAGCATTTTTGCGACCTTCAGCCTCCATCATATTGATATACGACAAAGGGGTAGAAAGCAGCACTGACTCCATCAACGAGCAGAAAAAAGAGATTCCTAAAGCTAAAAACAAATAGAAAAATAACGTTCCCATTTCCTAAATCAAAATATCTTGCAAAGATACGAAAAAAAATTGGCAAATTAGCAAATTAGTTAATGTGCCAATGATAATAGGTGTCAGGTATCAGCAGGGACGCACTGCGTGCGTCCGCCATAATGTAGGGTTGTCACATTGTGGCAGCCTTTTTCATTACATTGTGAGAATCTGTTTTCGCAGCATTGTGACGATATAAAAAACGGGGCAGCGAACCGTCCCGTTTTCATTTACCATATTCTCAATTAACCAATTTGCTCATTGGCTAATTATCTTAGTGCTCGTCATAGACGCATCTGATGCTGTAACCATTGCAACGAGGATTGTTATTGGTAACGATCTTCTCGCAGACATAGTCTATCATCGCACCAGTAGCCATGTCATATACTGGATGACATGTCCAGTAATACGAGTTACCCATGATATCTTCATATCTACCGTTGGCACAGCTGTATCTACCACCAGGCAACGAGTTGAAGCCTGTGCTATTGGTATTTACCTGACTACCCACATTAATCCAATAATTTGTGGATCTCAGATCAGAGGTAGGATAGATATTCAGCTCTTCATAATCCTCATCTGATGGCAGATACCAACCGTCAGGACAGATACCTTGGATACGATGACCCATATTGTAGGCTCTCTCAACAGAGTCAACAGAGCCATATCTACCTGTATCAGCGGCAGCATACCAATCGTACAAGTGACCAAAGATATTCACATTCTCTGCGGTATTAGGATGCTCGTATGAGTAGTAATCCATCACATTATCAATAGGACGACCATCACTATACTTGGTTGACTTCAGGTTCGTAGTAGTCCAGCACTTGCAACCGCTACCCAGACGGACTGAATGATAGATAGTATCTTCGTAGTCAACAGCATCCGGACAGGGTTGGAAGCTGACTTTGATAGTCTGGTCACATGTTATGCTGAAGCCGCAACTATCGGTGATTGTCCAAGTCACAGTAGTTTCACCAACCTCATAAATACTGTCAGCAGGCGCATTGTTGGTAATCACAAACTCAGTCTCGTCAAGAGTTGTATGGTTGTTCACAACTGGTACGCCAATATAGGTCAGTTTCAGGTTACAGCCACCGTGTCTGATAATCGTGTCGATATCCGCCGGACAGGTGAAGTCCATATTGCCAGCAGCACTGATAGCCGGACGGACGATGATGTTTTGAGTCTGTTCTGAATATCTGCCGCACAAGTCGGTCACACGCCATACACGATGGATCACACGTCTCTCATTGTCAGCACCAGTAGTGTCCGTATCGTGGAAGGAAACCACAAGCTGGCTCGGAGCGGTGCAATTGTCGCTTAAGCTGGCCGCATCGGGCTCACCGGTTATGCTGGTAGGAGCGTCGATATCTCCGGCTGCGTCACGGCAGATGGTGATGTCGTCAGGACGGGTGAAGATCGGATCTTCGGTGTCAACCACGGTGAAGACCACAGTATCGCGGGCCTCGCAGTTCTTGCGGTCGGTCACCTTCACGGCCACTTGGTAGGTGTGGTCGCAGTCAAGGCCGATGATTTTATTCACCACCGTGTTCATTGCATCGACATCCACTACTGTAGCACCGTCGCTGATGGCGTTGTACCAAGCGAAGTGGTTGCCGCCGTTGCCGCCAGTAGTGGTCATCTCAACCGCATAGCTAGGCTGATTCGGACACAGGTCAGTCTGGACCGTCACATCAGCTGTCAGCAATGCAGGTTCCTCAACAATGAAGGTCGAGGTAGCGGTGTATGACAATGCGTCGGTGATGGTCACATTATAAGTGTCAGGTTTCAGGCCTGTCAAACTGATAGTTCCGTCGGTAGTGCCAGTGTAGTTGTCAGTAGTATTGACACCAGTAACATCATAGCTGTAATATGGACTGGCGATGCGTTTGCCTCCTTCAACGGTGATAACTGCCTTGCCGTCGTTGTAATCCTTACAAGTCACGCTATCAACGGTCACATCCGATACTATCAGAGTGTCATAGATTACCATCCAACCGTCGGTCACATTAAAGGTCACCGGGTCGTAGTTCTCGTTGTCGTTGACAAACTGGCTTTCTGCCAGATTCATCTGATAAGTGCCCACCGCACTTTCGTCCAAGGTGGAATCACCCGTGAAGTGGAAATCTGAAGCCTGATAAATATTCAAGGTATCAGTTATTACGATATCGTAATTACCCACATGGTGAACAGTACCGTCGTAATTAAACTCGCCGGTATGGCCAGTGATGGTCACCGACACATTGCTGTTCTTGGTGATTCTCAAGTGACCAGGTTCAGAGGTAGCGAAGGTGTAGCAATCGGTGACATCCTTAGTATAGCCTGATGGCTGAGGAACGGAACGCAGACCTAAACGAATCATGCCGCCATTTCTTGTTTCGTCACGGAAGACCTTATAGTCAACCACTCTGTTCAGCGAATCACCGTAATTGGTAATAGTGCCTTCTACTACAGCCACCAGGGTGTCACCTGCGGCAAGTACGCCTGAAGTGTAACTGTAAGTGTCATTGGTCAGCGGAGTGCCGTCGTATGGTTTCTCTGCCGTGCCGCCAGTAATTGTAATTGCTGTCGGGTTCGGTTTGATCACCAAGCTGTCATTCTGAATTATAAAGGTCACCGCCTCGAAGTTAGGATTGTCGTTGGTGAAGTCTGTCGGGAGAATACCCATCTGATAAGCACCTACATATCTGCCCCTCACAATAGAATCCTCCTCGCTGCCGGAATAATGGAAGTCAGGCTCGGTGTAGAGGCTATTGTTGATAGATACCAGATCATAGCCATGTACACGTTGCTCATAACCATCGTAAGTAGTCTCACCACCATGTTCCTTGACCGTCACTTCGACACCGGTCAACGGGTTAACACGCAGGGTGTCAATAATTGTATCGCGCGGACCAACATACAAGATGTCATGTTGCAGTGTATAAGTAAAGGTGTTGGCCAACTTGCCAGCATCGGTAATACTCGGTGCACTAGTGATTGTCAGAGTGTCTAAGGTTGGAAGAACAAACACCGTGTCGTTCACAAGACCGGAACCTGAGATGTACTCATCACCGAACTTGACTGTATAATGCTTGTAATTATGAGCTTCTCCGTCAAAAGTCCAAGTCTGTCCCAAGGATGCAATTTGCAACGGAAGAATCATGGATCTAATGCCGATGGTACCGTAAGCTACGCTTTGTTGTGTTTCATCATAATTAGCTGCATTATCAAGCACATAGCTAAATGTGTTGTTATTTGCGGCATTCTCATAATAATAGGTAATACCGGCAGGATTGATTACAGATAATGTGTCTCCTGTCGGCAATTCAAACCTCGTGCTATCATCTGCCAAACGGGCCACTGAAGAACCATTATAGGTCACCGTGTAGCTCGGATATCTGTGAACTGTGCCATCGTAGTCAAATTCACTATCTCCGGAAGTAATACTGATAGGCAGGTTGTTCTTCACAATATTCTGGGTGAAGTTGTATGCCACATGATAGTTGGTAATACCCAAGTTGGTTGTGAAAGCATCACCAATCACCGATGCTCCTGTAGTACCATTACCTGTATATTCATTAACAGCAGTATAGGTACCATTGTTTACACTACCGGAAGTGATATAGTCACCAGCTACAAGTCCTTCGACAGTCCAGCCATCGGTAGTGACCATATAATTGCTCACGAAGTTAGTACCATCGTAAATCTTGGTGGTATCAAGAGTGATTGCCAAAGCGGCGGCGTATATTTCCAAAGTACCCTTAGCAGTGGTCACAGTGTAGTTACCCACAATGGCCGGAACGCCAGTGGTCATAGCCACACCGTCAATGGTAGCAATCACATTATCTTCGGTACCGATATCCGTAATGGTGCTGGCGGTGGTCATCTCCACATTGAAGTCATGGGTGTCGGTAGATGGGAGCAAGGGATAAATGATGAATCCCGGCTGGGTCAGTGGAGTACCGTCGAAGACCTTATTGGCGTCTCTTGCTGTAAGAGTAACATCTCTGTATATGATCTTCTGGGTGAGGTCGTATGTCACATCGTAGTTGCTGATACCATCGGTGGTACTGAATGCTGTGGTAATCTCTGCCACAGAATCAACGATGGCTGTCGGATACTTGTATGTACCCACATCCTCATGCTTGCTGGTCACCATACCACTCAACTTTGCACCGTTCTGCAAGCCTGTCACAGTGAAGTTGTTCGTCGAGCCATTCAACGCATTGGTCAACACGCTCACCATCTGCAGACCGTCATATACTTTCGTAGTGTCGAGGGTAATTGCCAGAGCATGTTTGGTTATCACCTGCTTGAAGTCATAACTTACATTGTAATTGCTGATACCATCGCTGGTGGTAAACACCGTCGTGATAGTCACCTGATCGGTGGTGGCAGGTGCTGTAGTGCCAGTGTAAGAATACATGGTCGCATCCTTGCTTGCGCTCGTAACCTTGCCAGAGGTGATGCTTGCACCATTCTGAAGACCTGTGATGGTCCAACCAGAGGTTGTTGCGGTATAGTCACTCACAAAGGCAGTTCCGTCATATACCTTGGTGGTATCCAACTTAATGGTCAAGTCACGTTTCGTGATTTCCATCCTAAAGTTGTAGTTCACACTGTAATTGTTGATGTCGTCACTAGTTGTGAAAGCCAAGATGGCCATTTCATCAACAATGACAGAAGACTCAGTACCAGTATGAGTATAGGTGCCCACATTGCTGTTTAAGCCTCTCACTGTTCCGGCCGTAAGCGTAGCGCCATTCTGCAGACCTGTGATGGTCCAACCGTTGGTAGTGACAGTATAATTACATTCAAACTGCAGACCGTCATACACTTTGGTAGTATCAAGTTTGATAGCCAGATCACGTCTGGTAATCACCTGCTTGAAGTCATAGCTTACATTGTAGTTGCTAATACCGTCGCTGGTGGTGAACGCTGTCGTGATGGTCATGTCATCGGTTGTAGCAGGTGCCGTCGTGCCTGTGTAGGCGTAGGTGGCCACATCCTTGCTCTTGCTCGTCACCTTGCCAGCAGTGATGGTAGCGCCGTTCTGCAGACCTGTGATGGTCCAGCCTGAGGTGGTGGCTGTGTAGTCGTTCACAAAGGCGGTTCCGTCATATACTTTGGTAGTATCAAGCTTGATAGCCAGATCACGTCTGGTAATCACCTGCTTGAAGTCATAGCTTACATTGTAGTTGCTAATACCATCGCTGGTGGTGAACGCTGTCGTGATGGTCATGTCGTCGGTTGTAGCAGGTGCCGTCGTGCCTGTGTAGGCGTAGGTGGCCACATCCTTGCTCTTGCTCGTCACCTCGCCAGCGGTGATGGTAGCGCCGTTCTGCAGACCTGTGATGGTCCAACCAGAGGTGGTGGCGGTATAGTCGCTCACGAATGCTGTTCCGTCATACACTTTGGTTGTATCAAGTTTGATAGCCAGATCACGTCTGGTAATCACCTGCTTGAAGTCATAGCTTACATTGTAGTTGCTAATACCGTCGCTGGTGGTGAACGCTGTCGTGATGGTCATGTCGTCGGTTGTAGCAGGTGCCGTCGTGCCTGTATAGGCGTAGGTGGCCACATCCTTGCTCTTGCTCGTCACCTTGCCAGCGGTGATGGTAGCACCGTTCTGCAGACCTGTGATGGTCCAACCAGAGGTGGTGGCGGTATAGTCGCTCACGAATGCTGTTCCGTCATACACCTTGGTGGTGTCGAGAATGATTTTCAGCGTACGTTTCGTGATCGTCAGTTTGCCGGCCACATAGCTGATGTTGTAGTTGCCCGTGCTAGAACCCACCACGGCATCGCTGGCCACTATCTGGCCCGCGTACTCGCCTACATTGGTCTGCTGGCCGTTCAGCTTGATGCTTGTCAGTGCGTCACTGCCCTCAAGGCCGCTCACTGTCACCTTCGAAGCTATAACTGATGCGTCGGTGTAGGTCGCGTTGTTCTCGCCCTGGGCTGCGTTGTTATACACATACTCCTGATCGGTCACGGTAACGGTCAATGCCTTCTGTGTGATCGTCAGCTTGCCCGCTACATAGCTGATGGCGTAGTTGGCCGTGTTGGAGCCCACTGCGGCATCGCTGGCCACTATCTGGCCCGCGTACTCGCCTACATTGGTCTGCTGGCCGTTCAGCTTGATGCTCGTCAACGCGTCAGTGCCTTGCAAACCTTCAACGCTTACCTTTGCTGCTATATCTGTTGAAGAAGTATATGTAGCGTTATTTTCGCCCTGTGGTCCACCATTGTAAATATAAGTTTGATCAATAGCCGTAATGGTTAACACCGCCTGTGTCACTTCCAAAGTACCGTTTGCGTAGGTGATGTTGTAGCTGGCGGTAACATCTTTACCGTTGCCGTTCTTGATGACTGCCGCGCTCGGCACATTGGCGCTGGTGCCCACCACTGTCTGGCTGCCAGTCACCGTGTAGCTGTCAAGCACATCACCGTCCGCCAGGGTGGCAGCTGTCGCCTCGTCCTTCGTCAGTGGTGTGCCGTCATATACCTTCTCGGCTGACGACGCGGTCACTGTCACCGCCTTCTGTGTCACCTCCAAAGTGCCGTTCGCGTATGTGATGTTGTAGCTTGCGGTAACATCGTCTCCGTTGCCGTTCTTGATAACCGCTGCACTTGGCACGTTGGTGCTGGTGCCCACTACGGTCTGGCTACCCGTTACCGTGTAGCTGAAAAGCACATCGCCTGTTGCCAGGGTGGCCGCTGTCGCCTCGTTCTTCGTCAGAGGTGTGCCGTCATATACCTTGCTGTCGGAAGCGGCGGTCACTGTCACAGTATTCTGTGTCACTTCCAAAGTGCCGTTCGCGTATGCGATGTTGTAGCTTGCGGTAACATCGTCACCGTTGGCGTTCTTGATCACTGCCGCACTCGGCACGTTGGTGCTGGTGCCCACCACTGTCTGGCTACCCGTCACCGTGTAGCTGTCGAGATGGTCGCCCGTTGCCAATGGAGCCGCTGTCGCCTCGTTCTTCGTCAGAGGTGTGCCGTCATATACCTTCTCGGCTGACGACGCCGTCACTGTCACCGCCTTCTGTGTCACCTCCAAAGTGCCGTTCGCGTATGTGATGTTGTAGCTTGCGGTAACATCGTCTCCGTTGCCGTTCTTGATGACTGCCGCGCTCGGCACATTGGCGCTGGTGCCCACCACTGTCTGGCTGCCAGTCACCGTGTAGCTGTCAAGCACATCACCGTCCGCCAGGGTGGCAGCTGTCGCCTCGTCCTTCGTCAGTGGTGTGCCGTCATATACCTTCTCGGCTGACGACGCGGTCACTGTCACCGCCTTCTGTGTCACCTCCAAAGTGCCGTTCGCGTATGTGATGTTGTAGCTTGCGGTAACATCGTCTCCGTTGCCGTTCTTGATGACTGCCGCGCTCGGCACATTGACGCTGGTGCCCACCACTGTCTGGCTGCCGGTCACCGTGTAGCTGTCAAGCACATCGCCTGCTGCCAGGGTGGCAGCTGTCGCCTCGTCCTTCGTCAGTGGTGTGCCGTCATATACCTTCTCGGCTGACGACGCCGTCACTGTCACCGCCTTCTGTGTCACCTCCAAAGTGCCGTTCGCGTATGTGATGTTGTAGCTTGCGGTAACATCGTCTCCGTTGCCGTTCTTGATAACCGCTGCACTTGGCACGTTGGTGCTGGTGCCCACTACGGTCTGGCTACCCGTTACCGTGTAGCTGAAAAGCACATCGCCTGTTGCCAGGGTGGCCGCTGTCGCCTCGTTCTTCGTCAGAGGTGTGCCGTCATATACCTTGCTGTCGGAAGCGGCGGTCACTGTCACAGCCTTCTGTGTCACTTCCAAAGTACCGTTTGCGTATGTGATGTTGTAGCTGGCGGTAACATCGTCACCATTGCCGTTCTTGATCACTGCCGCGCTCGGAACGTTTGTGCTGGTGCCCACCACTGTCTGGCTACCCGTCACCGTGTAGCTGAAAAGTACATCGCCTGTTGCCAGGGTGGCCGCTGTCGCCTCGTTCTTCGTCAGAGGTGTGCCGTCATATACCTTCTCGGCTGACGATGCCGTCACTGTCACCGCCTTCTGTGTCACCTCCAAAGTACCGTTTGCGTACGTGATGTTGTAGCTGGCGGTAACATCGGCACCATTGCCGTTCTTGATCACCGCCGCGCTCGGAACGTTTGTGCTGGTGCCCACCACTGTCTGGCTACCGGTCACCGTGTAGCTGTCAAGTACATCGCCTGTAGCCAAAGTAGCTGCCGTTGCCTCGTTCTTCGTCAGAGGTGTGCCGTCATATACCTTGCTGTCGGAAGCGGCGGTCACTGTCACAGCCTTGCGCTCGATGGTCAGCAAGCCATTCTGGGTCGTCACTGTGTAGTTGCCCACTGTAGTCGGAGTGTTGGTGGTCACCGCAACTCCGTCAACTGTAGCAATCACATTCGGCTGAGTGCCGTAGTCGGTGATTGTACTCTCGTCAGTCATTACCACTGTGAAGATATGTGTGTCACCTGTCTCAAGGGCTGTGGCCGTGAAGCCGCCCTCGGTCAGGGCACTGCCGTCGTAGGTCTTGCTCGCGTCGTTGGCCGTGATGGTCACTTCCTTACGGTTGATTGTCAAGGTACCGTTCACGGTTGTCACCAAGTAGTTGCCAACCACTGTCTCTGTGCCTGTGGTCACATTCACACCATCAACTGTCTTGATCACATTCGGCTGAGTGCCGTAGTCCGTGATGGTGCTTTCGTCAGTCATCACAACCGTGAAAGTATGTGTGTCACCTGTTTCAAGGGCTGTGGCTGTGAAGCCGCCCTCGGTCAGAGCTGTGCCGTCGTAGGTCTTACTCGCGTCGTTGGCCGTAATGGTCACCGCCTTGGGGTTAATCGTCAACTTGCCGTTCACGGGGGTAATCGCGTAGTTTTCATTGACCACCTCACTGCCATGCTTGATCACATATTCACTCGGAACAATCTCATTATCATACTCACCTTGGTTGGTCTCATGACCATTCAACTTGATGCTTGTAAGCGCATCGCCTGTCTGCAGACCTTCAACAGAAACTTTGGCGGCGATGTCACTGGCATTAGTGTATGTATCATTGTCCTCACCCTGAGAATTACCATTATAAGTATATGTCTGTGGCAGAACAGTGATGGTCAATGTGGCCTTGGTGATGCTCAACTTACCAGCATTGTAGGTAATCGTGTAGTTGCCAGTGGCTTCACCAACGGCAGCATTACTTGGCATAATCTTCAACAGATATTCACCCTTATTGGTTTCCTGACCATTCAAGGTGATGCTGGTGAGCTTATCGCTACCTTGCAGACCTTCTACCATCACCTTGGCGGCAATGTCACTTTCATTAGTATAAGTGGCATTATTTTCACCTTGAGGCTCACCGTTATAAACATAGCTTTGGTCGATAGCGGTAATGGTAAGCCCTACCTCGTTGATGGTCAGTTTGCCAGCCGTATAAGTAATGGTGTAGTTACCCGTCTTGGTGCCGATGGCAGCCTCGCTCGGGACAATCTTGTTATTGTACTCACCCTTATTGGTTTCCTGACCATTCAAGGTGATGCTGGTGAGCTTGTCGCTACCCTTCAGACCTGTCACCGTCACGTAGGTGTCGAAGCCGCTTGTGTAGGTGCCCGCAGGTCCCTGGGCTTGGCCGTTATAAGCATAGGTTTGCGGTTTGGCGGCAATAGTCAGGCTAGCGGGATTCACCGTCAAGGTATATTCACCGGTCTTGGTCGCATGATACGGTGCCGTAGCTCGTACCTGCACTGTGGTAGTGCCAACATCGGTACGACTTGGCACAGTTGTGGACCATGATGTTCCGCCATTAGTAGAATACTCAATAGTGGCAGTAGTACCCGACAACAGACCAATTACTGAAGCAGCAGGCTGGAGAGCAATGGCATCGTAAGTTTTGGTGGACTGTTCCACTGTAGGTACCGTCAGAGTCATATCGTGTTCGGTTACCGTCAAGCTACCATTGACTATTGCGATATTGTAGCTGTTGCTCTGTACTTCCTGACCAGTCACAGAATTTGTGATTCTGATATTACCCGTAGCGATACTGGAGGAGCTCTCGCCTGGGATCAACTGTTCTCCAATATATTGTACATTACTGATGATATCGTTGCTTGGCAGCGGTGTAGAGGGGTCAACCGTATAGGCTGTTGCCTTTAAGGCCACACCGTCATAAACCTTCTCCGCGTCGGTCACCACTAGTTTCAGGTCACGTTTGGTAATGATAAGCTTAGAATTTTCATTGACGGTCACATTATAGTTACTGGTCACATCACGGGCTCCGCCGTTACGGGTAATCGTGACGCTATTGACCGTCATAGCCTGCTCGCCACCAGCAGTACGCTGGTAATTCAAAGTCGCAGTGGCCTCATCACCATCGGCGATATTGGAGTATTCTGCGATAGTGGGAGGATTGGTGGTCTGGTTATGCGCTGTGCCATCGTAGGTTACAGTAATGGAATTGGCGGTCACCTTCATCTGACGTTTCTGTACCGTCAGTGTACCTGTTGCGGGAGTAAAAGTATAATTCGGTGAAACCAACGCATCTACCACCGGAGTGATGGTATATGTGCCGATATTGGCGAACTGGTCACCGTCACATAGATAAGTCACATCATCCAGTCCAGCGATAATCACACTTTCGTCTTCACCGTGTTGATAGCCGGTAATCGTATAGGTGAACGCGTTGGCGTCACCATACGGACGTGTTTTGTCGTCCGCTTTCACTGTCAGTACAGCGGGCGTCACAATCAACTTGCCATAAACCGTGTCTATCTCATAATTGGCTGCTTTTGTGCCGGATTTCAATGTATAGTAGAACTTGTTGGCGTACGTACCCGCATTCGTTCTGGAACCGGCAGCGAAATTCTCGTAGGTATATGTAGCGCCCTCTTCTCCAACGAAACCGTTTCCTGACACCGTAACACCCTCGCTGACAATGTCCGTGCCATCGTATGTACGGGTAAGTGCATTGGAGGTGAGTATCACTGGACGCTTGGTCACGGTCACCGCTCCTTTTTCTAAAGAATATTCATGGTAATTTACCTTATGGGTAGCAGGTTTGATGTCCCAATCGAAATCATTGGTGAAATCACCAGCGTCCACCAGTCCTGTCAAACCATCATTGACAGGAACAATCACCAGCGTATCGCCCGTAGATAATTTGAAGTACTTGTTGTTCTCGGACATTGGGTTAATACGCACACCCTTGAACGAGACCTCGTATGTCTGTGCCGTAATGGCAGTTCCGTCGTACATCTGCGACTTGGTTGCCGACTTCATCTTAATCTCGCCTTCCGGACTCTGGATACCCAGGAAGCTCGGCTGTTCCACCGGGGTATAGTTGGCAGTAACATCATTGCTGCTACCGTCCAAAACTTGCAAAGTGCCTGAGAACACACCGGTATAATTGCCGATTTCCTTTCCACGGGCCAGATAGCTGATACCCGAAGCCGTATGACCTGCCACCAAGTTACCATAGGTAAACTCTGTGGTTTCTTGCCAATCGCCTGTCACATCCACCAGTTTTTCCACACCTTTCAAATACAGCGGGCGCTGGTTGATGACCAGGTTACCCTCGTTCTTTTGGACTTTGTAATTCCGGGCATTAAAATGGGCTGTGGTCGTATAAGTGATAGTATTGGGATAGGTGCCCGCATTGGTCTCTTCTCTACTGGCCGCTGGAGCCACTGAAATGTCTTCCGGCAGGAAAGCACCCTCCATCGATACGCCTGGTCGGCTGTGCAGCTGCGCATCGTATGTCCATGTGTCTCCGTATGAGGTCAGCGTGATCTCAATCGGATTAATCTGCAGAACTCCATTTTCCATAACCACACCACCGGTAAACGAGCTTGTTATATCATGTGATGTACCAGTTCCTTCATACACATGGACAGAAGTCACCACATTATCCACTGTATCCGCATCAGTCATGGTAATGTCACTACCTCCGTTCAACACCACCACAACCGTATAGGTACGGCCATTCACCTCTAATGTCGTGTTGTCAGGAGTGTTGTAGAAGATGGTATCATTTACGCCAGATCCGCCCACATTCTCAAGAACCGTATAAGCGGCAATACTATAGGAAGTCTGACCGTATATGGTTGTCACCCCATCGTACGTTTTCTCCATGTTCAAGGCTTTCACCACTAATTTACCGTTTTCAACGAGAGTCAGGGTTCCATAGTTATAAGTCACATCATAGTTATCCGGATTAACATTGCCCCAATTAACCGTAAATGTATTGGGGATGATAGCCGCATGACCATCGCAAATGGCACCTGTATAATTGTAAGAAATCCGACTTTGGTCAGCGGCAGCAAATCCCTCACCAGAAACCGTCACTTTATGCTGTCTTAAACATCCGTCACTGGAGGTAAGAGGCAAGAAGGCCACGCTGTCAGCGGAGGTTAGCGTTACATGGCGCTTGGCGATGGAAACCATGCCGTGCTCCACATCAATGTTGTAAAGACAAGTCACATCCTGACCGTGGCGTGTCACCGAATAAGAGGTCACGCTATTGGAGTATTCACCAGCATCCGTCAGACTGCCCTGCTCCACTGTGGCGGTCAGCACGTCCCCACTAGCCAAGGTGATGCTGTTACCCGAAAGATAAGGCACAGCCTCGCCACTGCCGATTTTCAAGCTAAACTTTCCAGCCTCCAAAGCGTCACCGTCGTATGTCTTGCTGTCACTATATGCTGTAATCTTATATACTGTGGCATTTTCGGTCAAATTGATTGTAAGCCCCTCGGTCTTGGTACAGCCATTGGCATCTGTCACTATGACATTATAAGTACCATCAGCCAAGTTGTTCACTTCGTAATTTTCCTGCGGAGTGTTCAGGAAACGGCTGCCTGCACCGTTGTTCCATGAAACAGTATAAGGAGCCACACCACCTTCCACAGAAATCTGGAACATACCGTCATCCGTGTTATAACAGCCTGCCGAGAAGGTGTCGATTCTGGCCACCAGCTCTGTCACCGGATTGATGACGATGTCCTCCACGGTGACCGAGCAGTACTCGTCGCCCGGGTTCTTGGGAACGGGCTTGCCATCAGTAACTGTCAAGCTGTAGGTACCGGGGGCGAGACCTGTTGCCGGGTTGGTAGTGCTCACCTCATCGCCATGCTCATCCTTCCATGAATAGGAGTATTTGCCGAAGCCGCCAGTGACTGTTGCTGTGGCGCGGCCCGTGTTGGTATTGTAGCACTGCTGGTCAACGGTGGCCACCTCTGCGGCAAGCACAGCGGGAACGGTCACATACAAAATATGCGTAACCGGACATCCGTCCTCCGTCGCATTGTATACCACATCATTGGTGGCGTAGTAGTCCAAGCCGTTTACTGGCCAGTGGAAGAAGCTGCCACCGCAGGCGGTGTCATATTCCACCACGGAGGCCGTATAGTTAATAGAAATCTTGATTTTCTTGAGTTCCTTGCCTGCGGCACCCTGTTTCACGGAAAGCTCCGGAATACCGCAGCGGATGAAGTTGATGGTGGGGTAATTGGACATATCCAAAACTCCTGTTTCAGGTTCCACCGCCCATTCCACCGAATTGCCGGTACCTACAGAAAACTCGTGCTCCACATTGGCCACAGTCTCACCGAGAGCAAGATTCATGGGAGTTCCCGCAGCCACGGAGGCCTCCATATCCTTCATGGAGGTAAGACGCGGATACAAGCCCTCAGTATAGGTCCAGGTGCCGTCGTTGCCCAGCACGCTCTGCATGGAAGTGCCTAACATGGCGGAGGTGAATGCCGCGGTGGCATTGCCGTTACCGCTGCCGTAGGCACCGGTCACTGTACACATCTGCTTGTCGTAGGCCACTGTGTTAATCAGAGAGTTCTCTACACTGCCGGCCACAGCACCGGTATTGGCTGCTGTAGGAGCGGTCACTTCGCCGATGTTGTAACAGTTGCCGAAGTTGCTTCCGGTTTTGTTTCCCACAACACCACCAACAAATTTTGAAGAACTTCCCATTGCCGTTATACGACCCGCATTATAACAATAGGTGACAGCACCTGCATCACCCTCAGCGAAGCCAACCACACCGCCAAGATAGGTATTGCTGGTGGCTGAAGCAGTAATATCGCCAAGGTTGAAGCAACGGCTTATCGCTTTGGTACCATAACCTGCTATACCACCCACTTTGCGGGTACCATTCACGTTTGCGCTGTTGTGGCAATCTTCTATATAACCAGAATTTCTACCCACAAGTCCACCTACATTTTCTCCACCTGTCACCGTTCCGTTGACCACATGGCAATTGGTAATAGTACCATTTTCATTATAGCCACACAAGGCACCCACATAATTGTATGAGTTAGCACTCATGTTAGAATTCTCTATCGTGAGATTATAAATCGTACCCTTGTTCACGCCGAAGAAACCTGAGTAATTGGCGGTAGCGGATGGCAGGTAACTTACGGTGCGCCCATTACCGTTAAAATCACCGAGGAAAGGATGGGCGGAGGTACCAACAGGACCCTCCCAACTCTCAGTCTGGAAATCCGGATTGAAATCGTCCGCCAACTTGAAGAAAGCAGCTTCTCCACCCGGGTTGATTTTAATACCTGTGAGGAAGTTCTCCGGTTCCGAATTGGTGAAGGTCTCAGGATTTTGGTCTGCGGCTGAAGTATTGTAATAGAAAGTAATACCCGAGTTGATATACTGGGTAAACTTAGTCAATTCCGCCTGGTTCTTGATGATACAAGGGAACTCCTTGCTGAGGCCCACGGTAACATTCAAATGCTTGGCGACATCACCCTTAGCGGCGGTCAAAACATCACCGCCAGCCGCCTTCGGATTGAAAGTGCCGTTAGTGTTTTTAAGAGCTGTTTCTTCACTTGTCCAAACAACGCCATTTGTCGCAGAAGGTGTAAAAGTATAAGTAACATCCCCAGGAATGGTAAAAGCAGTCTTGTTATTAGTCAGATTCACTGGCGACGCAGCTACATGAGCACCAATACTATCCTTGATAGCGTTGGGTCTTGGGTATAATCCAGCTGAGGCTGTGAAATTGCTCATCGTAAGCGTTGTATTGAGCATCTCGGAGGTATTCTTTCCCACTGCGACACCTGCGACATCCGTGCCTGAACTACCAATACCCATGTAGTCAGGTGAAATCTGCTTGTCATAGTAACAGTTGGTAAGGGTACCATCTTCATAATATCCTGCTACATTACCTACATTGGAGGTACCATAAACCTGACCGACATGGATAGAGTTATTTGCTGATCTGGAATAACCGGGGTAATTAGACTGATATCCTACAATACCGCCCACATAGTTGTTACCACTTACTTTTGCGGCATTGATATTACTGGATGTTTTGCCCTGACTCCATCCTACGATACCACCCACATACATATTACCTTCCACTTCACCAAGATTGGCACTTTGGGTTGCGGCATCAGTAGAAGTGTGGTATGCGTATCCGCGAAGACCGCCCACATAGTTGTTGCCCTTCACACGACCAGCATTTACAGAATATAGGATTTGAGCAGGGTATTGCGCTGTCTGCTCCTGTCCTATCAAACCGCCCACATAATTATTACCAGTCACATCACCCGTATTTTTATTGTATTGGAAGTTAGCCCCTTGTTTTCTCCCGACAAATCCACCAACTTCATTTACACCGACAACCGTCGCACTATTAGAGCTATAGTTTATAGCAAGACCTCCTGCCAAACCACAGAAACCACCCACATAGTCTCCAGTTCCCGTTACACTACCTCCACGTATATGACCACGATTCAAACTACCACCATGCGACCATGAATGCTGTCCTGCAAAACCACCCACATATGACTTTCCTTGGACTGTGCAAGTATCTGAAACCAAATCATTCAAAGTAAATGACACACCTGATTGTGTCATAAATCCAGCAAAGCCACCCACATAATTGCCACTTGATGTAATGGTATTCCTAGCAACTTTTGAATTTGTCAATGTAGTGCCAGACCAATGACCAATAAAACCACCCACATAAGCAGATGATGTATAAGAATTGGTTAAAATGTTATTGCAAACTGTACAATATCGAACATGCGTGGAAACAGCCGAACCCGCCATTGCACCTAAATTTTGCGCGCTAGTGGAGATATTCACGTTACTAATCTCGCAATAAGTAACAGTAGTGGACTGCAACGCACCTGCCAAAGCACCCACATAAGAATATGTTATGCTTGATCCCCTCACATTATCCACCTTCAAATTGGTGATGAGAGCGTCCTGTGTCCGTCCAAACAAACCATTATGACTTCTGTTAGCAAGAACAAAATTGCTAATAGTGTGATTAGCACCGTCAAATGTACCCTTAAAACTAGTGTTGTTGTTACTGCCATAATTTGCGATTGGCGTCCACTCCATTCCTCCTAAATTGATATCAGCCGAAACACGGAATGTGGCACCCTCTCCATTCAAAGGAATCTGGATATAGTTTGGATTAGGGTCATTATAGGCATGGAAAGTGGAGTCGGAAGGGTTATAGTAGAATATTTTATAGTCATTGATTCCATTACGAAAATTCACCAATTCAGTTGCATTCTTGATAATTAAGGCATCCATTTTCACTTGAAGCGGAACCACCTTATAAACCGTGTCACCGACAGCTGCGCATAAATTTGGGAGACCGGGAGAACTAATATCTGCCGTACAATTTGTATTATCAATACTCAATGCAGTACCTGCCGCCAATGACCATTTCACATCATGGTTACTGCAACCACCCATTGTGAAATTTGTGTCCACATAGGTCACCTTCTCATTATTTTCAAGGAAAACAGGTGATGAAGTAGCCAATGAAGCCGATTTGTTCGCAATCCCCTTCACACGGGGATACATGTTGTTTTCAAATACAAAATTGGCCAATAACAAAGACGTTTGAAGAGCCGAGCCGCACATTTCCGTAGTTGTTTTTGCCGTAGCTCCTGTTGATGCATAATCCGCGACAGTACACATCTGCGAATCGTAGAAGCTGTTGGTACTAGCCCCATTATGTACGGCATAAACACTACTACCTGTACCCGTTACTTGGGCCACATTGATACAACGGGTGGTGGTACCTGTGCTTACGCCTACCACTGTAGTGGCGTTACTACCAGATACACAACCTGCATTGATACAATTGGTAGCAGAGCCTCCCGTACTGACACCGGCCACACTACATGAAGCCGACATAACCGGCGCAGAGACCTTTCCGCTGTTCACACAACCTGTCACCGTATTGGTCACTGCCGAAATGTAAGAGCAACCGCTGGCATAAATGGAAATACCTGCCACTGCGTGCGAAAGCGCCACGCCCGTAATATCCCCATAGTTGATACAACAACGAATATTACCTCCATTGGCACAAATACCCGCAACAAATTCCGCCATAGAAATATTACCCGCATTGATACAGGTATCCACATACGAGTTGCTGGAACAGTCGGCCACAATACCTGCGGCAGAAGCGTACACACCATCCGAGCTGGTGACATCCGCGAAGTTGTAGCAATTTTTGATAGTAGCTCCTTGGCTAGCCAAACCAACGATACCACCTATATATTTGTGGGTGTGATATTGGGAGCTTCCACCTTTCACAGTACCGGATGTCTTACAATTGGACACCGCACCTCCTCGCAAGAAGGCACAAATATTACCACTATAAGTAGCACCCGTAATTTTCACTTCTGCAAGTGTCAGATTCTTAATAGTTCCTGTCACATAACCGAACAAACCCGTAATGTTTTGTCCAGATTGAGACATGCCGGTTAAGGTTTTGCCATTACCGTCAAAAGTACCTTTAAACGGATTAACCTCACTTCCTATTGGAGTCCAGTTGTGATTAGCCGGGAAGCTGAAGTCTGTGGTAACCTGGAAAGTGGTACCTTCGCCACCCGCAGGAACTGCAGTACCTTTGTAGTTGAATACGGTTCCGCTATTAATACCTGACTGCAAGGTCTGAAGGTCGGCAAAAGAGGTGACTGTCAAGACAGCCGAAGGAACCTCAACCGCCATTTTCAAGGTAATGCGATAATAGGTTTCCGAGCCCTTGTATGCGGCCAGAATAATGTTGCCACCAGTTCTATCGGAAGGAAGAGTAACTTTCTGGTGATTACCTTCGACTGCAATGGTAGCACCCGAAGTACCTTCCACTCTCCAAAGGATGCCTTGCGCATTGGCAATAGTGAAGTCTGCCGACACATGGTCCACATTGTCGGTAGCAACACCAAAAGTGATAGGAAGAGCCACTGCATAGCTGGCCATGCAGGTATCCAAGCCAAGAATACGGGGATAGAGGCCAGCTGTTCCCACCCAATTGGCACCCATGGAAAGAGAACCATTCGTCATTTGGGCTGTGGTTTTGGCCGTTGATGAATTAGCAGTAGTAAATGAAGGCACACGAGCAGGATCATAATAGTTACCACCGATAGAAGCCGCATTACCTACCAAACGGCCGATGGTGTATGTGTTTGTTCCGCTATTGGCAGAATAGGCATTACCTGCATTAGCGGCAATATCACCAGCATTGAAGCAGTCTGTTGAACCAGAACTTGACAACGCATAGGCATGACCAGTAGAGTAGTTTACCACCATACCAGCATTGAAACATTTGCTGGGTGCACTGCTCGAAATACCATTCACCGTGAGGTTTCGCGCACCTGAAGTATTCTTACCACCCGTAATAGTACCAAGGTTGTAGCAATAGGAAGCCGAACCTGAAGCTGTAATACCCGCCACAGTGTTGGCACGGCCATCCACATCACCCATATTGTACGAATAGGTTATCGTAGCACTACATTGACCCACAAGACCACCGACGACAGCTTCATTTCCCGTGCCAGGATTTGTCACATTACCTCTATTAGAACATCTCATTACTGTTAGATGGGCAGTAGCATTCTGTGTGCTCCGACCTACCAAACCGCCCACTCTGTAACTACCAGAAATATTACCGTAATTATGACAGTTCTCCAGATAGTTTTCCGATGTACCTACTTGGCAGACAATACCACCACATTCACCGCTAACACCAGAACAGTTGTTTCTGTTGGTGGAATTTAATATAGAACTGGTACCCGACACTACCGCTGTTTCCCATATCAAACCTCCGGTAGTTGACACAGAGCCTGTTGAATGGCAATTGTCTACTGTGCCTCCTGCCATGGAATAAATGAGAGCTGCCTTCGTAGACGAACTGCGTTCCACTGTCAAATTCTTCACAGTGGCGTTTTTCGTATAACCGAAGAAACCATCTTTAGTCAAACTAGTAATTTTATGATTAACTCCATCGTATGTGCCCTTGAAAGCCCTACTTTCTGTATTACTGATATTATTTCCGCTCGGCATCGCGATGTTCGCGGTTTGGATAAAGTTGGTATTTTCACCACAAACAGGTACGGTAAAATGTTTATAGGCGAAGCTCATACCATATATTAATACCATCACGGAAATTCGTGAGGTCTGTTTGGTTATTGATTGGGAAGGGGTTATCGGCTGTACCGATATAAGGTGCCTTGTCAAATTGCAAGACGTAGGTGCGGCTGTTACTGCCTTTGGCTGCCTTCAACACCACATAACTCTGGCCGGTGACACTCAGTGTGGGAGAGACAAAAGAACCGATACCCACACGTTCCAACTCAGTCCAGGTCACTCCGTCAACCGCTCCCACCGTAACCGTATTCACCGTGGAAAGGTCGGAAAGTGAAGCTCCAGGAGGCAAAAATAAAGGAACAGTAGAGAACAATACCGCATCATCACTGAGTGAAAAGCCCGTGATATAAGGATATTGGTTATTGCCTGAGCCCGTAGCCGTAAAGCCCACAGGTGCCCAGCTGCCGTTAGCCATCGCCGTGGTGGTCATCGCCGTTCCTGCTCCTGTGGAGCTGGGATCAGAATTCGGGGTGACCCTGCAATCAATCAGCTGCTGGTCATAGTAGCAATTGGTAAAAACTGTACCATTATCAACATTCTCACCCACGATACCACCCGTATATTGGAAGTTTCCATGCAAAATACAGGAAGAATAAACATTCTGTATTTTACAGTTCTGCGGGGAATTCACAATTTTACCCACAATACCACCCAACTGATTACCGGAAGTGCTGATTGTCGCGCTGGCATACGAGTTGGTGATCTCCGTTCCCACCGACATCTGACCCACCAAACCACCGGTATAATTACCGGTAGTCACGATAGTACCCGTAAAAAAGCAATTTTCAATCTTGCCACCAAGAGCCTCTCCCACAATACCACCTGTGGCATTGGTACCAGGAACATAACTGTTCACCACCCCCAGGTTCTTGATTACCGCATGGTTGGCTATGGCACCGCAAAATCCTGTACCATCTGTAGCATTTTCGTTTCTCACCAAAAGACCACTTACCGTATGGTGGTTCCCATCGAAATATCCGTCAAAAGGATGATTCAATGTACCAAGCATACCCCAATAATACCAATCTGATTGTTTCACTCCTGCACAGGAAGCCACATCACCATGGTTAGAGATGATATCGTTCATCAGCTTGAAATACGCGCCTTCTGCCATGTTGTCAATGGCCACACGACCAGTTGCATTCTGGTCATAATATTTTCCATCGGTAGGTTCGTAATAGAACACACCACCCTCGTTCACTTGCCCTGCGAGTGTAGCCAATTGTTGTACTGTGCTAATCGGGAAAGGATTGTCGGCAGAACTACCAATAGTCTGCGCCTTCAACAAATTAGGCAACAGCAACAATAGCATTACAAACTGAAACGTAAAAATTGAAATTCCCTGTTTCAATTTCTGTTTGTACAAACGATTAAAATTCTCCATAACTTTATTTGTTTATTTATATTTTTTAATTTTCTTTTGTTTTATTTCTTTTTTTTGAAACAATATATAATATAGCACTTATTCAAACAAATTATGTCATTTTACAAAACTTGCAAAATTAACAAATTTCAATCACTCTTTTTCAATAAAAATATTTAAATCCAAAAATAATCAAGTTAGCATTTATTAACATTTTTATCTATCTAATAATCAGAAATATAATTTTTATAATTAAAGCAAATGTGGTTATTTTGTTAAGGACTAAAAAGGATAATACAAATAGGGAGAAAGCATAAAAATACATACATAAACATCTCAATAAGAATATTTTACAAAACAATTCCACAAAAGAAAAACATATTCCGTGTCCGACTTCAACCTCTATGGTCAGCGACACGGAAAAATGGTCAAAAAGGAAATTTTTTATAAAAAAATGTGAGGGAAGAATTGGCAATGAAAATGAATTCAGAATTCAGAATTCAAAATACAGAATTCAGAATTCAAAATTCAAAAAATCTCTCCTCGAGCTCAGCGAGACTCCCCTGATGCGAGCATCACTCCCATTGAGCAGAAAGTGCAAAACTCCCCTCCTAAATTAATTGGCACATTAGCACATTGTTAATTAACACATTAAAAACTGTCAACTTTCAGTTTTCAGTTTCATTAGAACCGTTTCAGCGACTTACGGTCGGAGGGGTCAAGGGTGAAGTTGTCACCGTCTGCGGTCCTTATGACAAGCAGACCTTGCTCATGGGCATATTCTGCAGCTTCACGTTCATAATTGAGTGCCGCCACCGCAGCTAAAACTTCTTTATTGCGATACTCCGGATACAATTTTTTGAACTTGGGCATCTGACGCAGAAAATGGTCTATGTCTTTCTTCCTGCAGTCGGTCTTTATTTCCACCGCAATGGCCAATGTTCCATTCAGCATCAGCAGGTCCACTTCCATCTCTGTCTGGTTATTTTTGTTCTTTTTCTTAAGATTACGGTAATACCGGTCAATGTCATATCCGGCTTCTTGGAAAATCCTTACCGATGCTGGTTCCATAAGACCTTCAGAGATATGGCCAGTAGTGGAGGTAAACTGCTCGACCATCTCGGCTATCTTTGCGCATGTCCTATCAACTTGTTCATCGGTCCTCCGCATTCTCCTTTCTATTTCTTCTTTCCTCCTATCTTCTTCTTTTCTTCTTTCTGCCTCTTTTCTTCTCTCTTCTTCCCTTCTTTCTGCTTCTTCTTTTCTTCTTTCTGCCTCTTCTTTTCTTCTTTCTGCCTCTTTTATTCTCTCTTCTTTACTCTTTTCTATACTCTTATCTATTTCTTTTATTCGCTTTTCCGTCTCTTTTATTCTCCCGTTTGTTGCCTCTATTCTTCTGTCTATATCTTGCATTCTTCTACAATGTTCTTCTTGCATTTGTAACCGAGACTTATCCAACATTTTTCCAGTTTCTTGGAACATTTCTCTCAATTCATCCCATGATGGAATCCTTTTTTTGGTTTTCTTTGCTATAGTTTTCATAAGCTAAACATTTTTATACTTTTCAAAATTCACGCCGCAAAGATACAAATAAATTTAATACAAAAATAAATTGTTGATAATTTTTTTTTAATACAAAAGAAGTTTTCATGCAATATAAAAGAGCATAAAAAGAATATGTTATTCCTTTTGTAATATTAATGTACAATATTGATTTTTTTCGTATCTTTGCAGGCTAATTATTAGGGATTAGGGGTTAGGTTATAGGGGTTAGTTAGTGGAGGTTGGCAAATTAGCAAATTAAGAAACAAAGATAAATAATCAACAACTAAACAACGATAATAATGGCAAGCAGAAGAAAAGAAATGTTCCCGAACGTCACCGACGAACAGTGGAACGATTGGAAATGGCAGGTGAAAAACCGCATTGAGACCTTAGACGAACTGAAGAAATACATTGACCTTACTCCCGAGGAAGAGGAAGGTGTAGCCCAATCGCTCAAGACCTTGAGAATGGCTATCACCCCCTACTACCTGAGTTTGATAGATCCGACCGACCGCCACTGTCCTGTGCGCCGTCAGGCTATCCCGACCATTGCCGAGACTCACCAGTCACCCGCCGACCTGCTCGACCCGTTGCACGAGGATGAGGACTCTCCCGTTCCGGGCCTCACCCACCGCTACCCCGACAGAGTGCTGTTCCTGATTACCGACATGTGCTCCATGTACTGCCGCCACTGCACCCGTCGTAGATTCGCCGGCCAGAACGACTGCGAATCCCCCTCAGAGAGAATCCAGAAAGCCATCGACTATATCGCCCGCACCCCGCAAGTGCGCGACGTGCTGCTCTCCGGCGGCGATGCCCTGATGGTGAGTGACCGCATGCTGGAATCCATCATCCAGCGTCTGCGTGCCATCCCTCATGTTGAAATTATCCGTTTGGGAACCCGTACCCCTGTGGTTTGCCCGCAACGTATTACCGACGATCTGGTAAATATGCTGAAGAAATACCATCCCATCTGGGTAAACACCCACTTCAACCACCCCAACGAGGTGACTGAAGAATCGGCTGCCGCTTGTGCCCGACTGGCTAACGCGGGTATTCCTTTGGGCAACCAGTCCGTGCTGCTCCGCGGCGTGAACGACTGCCCCTACGTGATGAAGAAATTGGTGCAGGAGCTCGTGAAAATGCGTGTTCGTCCATACTATATTTACCAATGCGACCTCTCTATGGGTCTGGAACACTTCCGCACCCCTGTTTCCAAGGGTATCGAAATCATCGAATTCCTGCGTGGACATACTTCCGGCTATGCTGTTCCCACTTTCGTGGTGGACGCTCCCGGCGGTGGTGGCAAGACTCCGGTAATGCCGAACTACGTCATTTCACAAAGTCCGCATAAGGTTATCCTGCGTAACTTCGAAGGTGTAATAACCACTTATACTGAACCCAGAGAATACCATGAGGAATGCCAGTGCCCCGAATGCCAGGCCGAGAAACACAACACCGAAGGTGTCGCCTCCCTGCTGGCCGGCAACCAGATGGCATTGGAGCCGAATGAACTGGAGAGAAAGAAAAGACACAGAAAATAGTGATTAGGGATTAGTGATTAGTGATCAGGGGTCAGGGGTCAGGAATCAGTAATTAAGAATTAACGATAGTAGATAGCTATCGCAATAAAAAATCAAAATTCAACAACAACCCCTATTCACTAGTTCTTAACCCCTAATTAATTAGCACATTAGCACATTGTCAATTAGCACATTAAATTAATGGACCGACGCATCATCGAAACAGCTAAACAGGTGCTCCAGATGGAGTCAACGGCAGTACTGCAATTGCAGCAGTATGTCAACGATGATTTTGTGCGTTGCCTCGATGTGATTCTCCATTGCAAAGGCCGCGTGATTATCACCGGCATCGGCAAAAGCGCCATCATCGCCCAGAAGATAGTGGCCACCTTCAATTCCACGGGCACCCCGGCGGTGTATATGCACGCCGCCGACGCCATCCATGGCGATTTAGGCATCATCCAGCCCGACGATGTGGTCATCGCTATCTCGAAAAGTGGCAACACACCCGAGATTTCCGTGCTGATACCCTTCCTCAAACAGAGCAATACAACACTAATAGCTTTGGTGGGCAATACCCAGTCATTCCTGGCCTCCGAAGCTGATTATGTGCTCAACTGCACCGTCGATAAGGAAGCCTGTCCCAACAACTTAGCGCCAACATGCAGTTCCACCGCCCAATTGGCCATGGGTGACGCCATCGCCAGCTGCCTGATTGAGCTCCGTGGATTCAGCTCCAACGATTTCGCCAAGTTCCATCCAGGCGGTATCTTGGGCAAACGTCTGTACCTGAAGGTGGCGGATTTGTACAAGTACAATGACGTCCCTCTCGTGCAACCCGATGCGGCCATGCCACAAGTGATTCTGGAGATCTCCGGGAAATGCTTGGGTGTAACAGCAGTAACGGTCGATAAAAAAGTGGTGGGAGCCATCACCGATGGTGACTTGCGACGTATGTTGGAAAAAAATCCCGACTATGCGCATCTGACAGCAAAAGATGTGATGACGGTAAATCCTAAAACAATCAACGTCAACTCTTTAGCTCTTGATGCACTGAACCTGATGAAACAAAAAAATATCACCAACCTATTCGTCGTCAACGATGCTGACGAATATTTGGGGGTGATACATATCCATGACCTGATACGAGAAGGAATCTTTTAACAAAGACAATTAAACACAATGAAAAGCACCAAATTAGCAGGCCGATACGCCAAAGCATTGTTTGATTTCGCCCAGCAAAAGGAAGAGATAGAAGCTGTCAACAGTGACTTGGCCCTCGTGAAATCCGTACTGAAAGAGAATTCACAGCTGAAAGCCGTCATCGAAAGTCCAGTCATCTTCCCCGACAAGAAGAACGACATTTTCACCGACCTTTTCGATGGCAAGATCAGCAAAACGACCTTTGGTTTTCTCTCCTTAATCATCAAAAAGAAAAGAGAACCTTCCTTATCCATCATCTGTGACGAATATTTAAAATTGTATAATATTCATCACAACATAAAAATAGCTTATATCACCACCGTTTTCCCGCTAAGCGAAGAACTTGCTGCCGCACTGAAGAAACTGTTGGAAGAAGAGACCCATGCCACCATCCAGATTCAAGAGAAAGTGGATCCGAATATTATTGGCGGCCTTCTCATCAAAATCGACGACTTTCTCTTCAACGCCAGCATTTTGGCGAAGATCAACAAGCTCAGGGCCGAATTCTCATACAATGTATATCAGGCAGCGTTCTGACAATTCACAATTCACAATGCACAATTATGACTCCTTGGACTCCTAAAAATCTATAGATTTCCGATTCGACAAAACAAATAAACAGATAAACAAATCAACAATTCAACAAACATAATATGGCTGAAATTAAACCATCAGAAGTGACCGCGATACTGCGGCAGCAACTACAAAACTACGACACCAACTCCGAGCTGGAAGAAACGGGTACCGTTTTGGTTGTCGGTGACGGCATTGCCCGTGTCTATGGACTATACAACGCCTGCTCTGGCGAGTTAGTGACCTTCGAAACCCAGGAGGGAAAAACCATCACTGGTATCGTGTTGAACCTGGAAGAGGACAACGTGGGTGTCGTGCTCCTTGGCGACTCCAAACTGCTTAACGAAGGCGACATTTGCAAACGTACTGGCAAAATCGCATCCATCAATGTGGGTGAAGGATTGCTCGGACGTGTCATCAACACCTTGGGTGAACCTATCGACGGCAAGGGCAAGATCGAAGGGAAACTATACGAGATGCCCATTGAGCGCAAAGCTCCTGGTGTGATTTTCCGCCAACCCGTAAAAGAGCCGCTCCAGACCGGTATCAAGGCCATAGACGCCATGATTCCCATCGGCCGTGGCCAGCGTGAGCTGATTATCGGTGACCGACAGACCGGTAAAACCGCTATCGCCATCGATACCATCATCAACCAAAAAGAGTTCTACGAGAAAGGTGAACCTATTTATTGTATATATGTGGCTGTTGGACAGAAGGGGTCTTCTGTCGCCTCCATCGTCAAAACGCTGACGGAAAGAGGTGCCATGCCTTACACAGTTGTGGTAACCGCCACCGCCTCCGACCCTGCCGCCATGCAGTTTTACGCGCCCTTTGCCGGAGCTGCCATCGGCGAGTACTTCAGAGACAGTGGCCGTCCTGCTTTGATTATCTACGACGACCTGTCCAAGCAGGCTGTGGCTTACCGTGAGGTTTCCCTGTTGCTCCGTCGTCCACCTGGACGTGAGGCATACCCCGGTGACGTGTTCTATCTGCACTCAAGACTGCTGGAGAGAGCCGCCAAAATCATTGAGTCTGATGAGATTGCCGCCAAAATGAACGACCTGCCCGAAAGCATCAAACCTATTGTCAAAGGTGGTGGTTCACTGACCGCATTGCCTATCATCGAGACCCAAGCCGGTGACGTGTCAGCCTATATTCCCACCAATGTCATCTCCATCACCGATGGCCAGATATTCCTGGAGACTGGCTTGTTCAACGCAGGTGTACGTCCCGCTATCAACGTGGGTGTTTCCGTTTCCCGTGTAGGTGGTAACGCCCAGATCAAATCCATGAAGAAAATCGCCGGCACACTGAAACTCGACCAGGCACAGTTCCGCGAATTGGAGTCATTCACCAAATTCGGCTCCGATGTGGATCAGGCCACCCAGAATGTGTTGGACAAAGGTGCCCGCAACGTGGAAATTCTGAAACAGCCCCAGTACTCACCCCTCAAGGTGGAAGAGCAAATCGCCATCATCTTCTGCGGTGTGAAAGGACTGCTGCAAAAAGTACCCACCAACAGAATCAGGAATTTCGAAACTGAATATATCCAAACCATGCACGACGAGCATCAGGATATTTTGGATACCCTGCGCAGTGGCAAAATTGATGACAGTATTATGCAAGAAATGGAAGCCGTCTGCAAGAATGTTTGCAAAAAATACGAGAAATAATCTATGGGAAATCTAAAAGAAATACGAACCCGAATTTCCTCTATCGAGTCAACGGAAAAGATTACCAGCGCCATGAAACTGGTATCGGCCGCCAAATTCCGCCGCTCGCAGCAGGCTATCATCGCCCTGCGCCCTTACTCCAACAAACTGAGTGAGATCATGCGGAACATTTCCGATGCCGCCGACACGGTGGAAGATATGCCCTTGTTTGTCCAACGCCCGGCTGAAAAAGTAGTGATTATAGCCATCACCTCCAACAAAGGCCTCTGCGGCAGCTTCAACTCCTCCATTGTGAAAGAAGCCCATAAACTGGTGAAGGACAAATACGACAAACAACTGCAGAATGGGAATGTGCAGTTCATCTTCCTGGGCAAAAAAGGAAAAGAGCAACTCGGCAAGACCTACCCTGCTCTGCTGACCAATGAGCAACTGCTGGACAAACCAGAGTTCTCGGAAATAGCCAGCATTGCTGAAGATCTGATGGACAAGTTCGCGAAAAAAGAAATCGACAGGGTTGAAATCATTTACAATCAGTTCGTTAACGCAGCCACACAAAGAGTGACCGTGGAACAATTCTTGCCAGTGGCCGCTCCCACAAATACCGAAAACAACAAGCTGAAAAATGACTATATCTTTGAACCCTCCAAAGAAGAGTTATTTAAAACACTGACTCCCAGAATTTTAAAACTACAGCTATACAAGACTCTCATCGACTCCATCGCTTCAGAACACGGCGCACGCATGACCTCCATGTCAAAGGCCACCGACAATGCCAATGAGATGCTTAAAGAACTCAGGCTCAAGTACAACAACGCCCGACAGTCGGCCATCACCAACGAGCTGATAGAGATTGTGAGCGGAGCGGAAGCCTTGAACAACTAAAAACAAACCCGTATTCTTGCGGATTAATTTGTGACAAATGAAAAAGATTGGCGTTTTCGGGGTCGGACACCTCGGACAAATACATTGCAAATGCATCAACGAGAGCGACAAAGCCGAACTATGCGGTATTTATGATGTGAATATTGCCCATGCCAAAGAAGTATCCGAACAATTAGGAGTTCCGTATTATGAGAAGGCGGAACAATTGTTGGCACTTTGCGACATTGCCGATATAGTATGCACCACTACACACCATTACGAAATGGCGAAATTGGCCATACAATACAGCAAGCCTGTCTTCATCGAAAAGCCTGTCACCGCCACGGTCGAGCAAGCCGAAGAACTGCTGCAACTCAGCAAAAAAAACAACATCCCCGTGCAAGTCGGCCATGTGGAGCGCTTCAATCCGGCATACCTCGCCGCCAAGAACAAAATCAGACACCCCATGTTCATCGAAGGACACCGTTTGGCCCTCTTCAATCCCCGTGGCAACGATGTCTCCGTCATCTTAGACCTGATGATCCATGATATCGATATCGTACTGAAAATCGTTGACTGCCCTGTCGTTGATATCCAAGCCAGCGGCGTGGCTATCGTCACCGACACCTTCGACATCGCCAATGTCCGCCTTACCTTCGAAAACGGATGTGTCGCCAATCTCACGGCCAGCCGAATCTCGATGAAAAACATGCGCAAAATCCGTCTTTTCCAGGAAAACGCATATATCAGCATGGACCTTTTGGAGAAGAAGACAGAAATGATTCATATTGAAAATGTAACAGGAGAAATAGATGATCCTTTCGCTATGATTCTTGATTTGGGCGAGGAAAAAGGGAAAAGACGCATCATCATCGACAATCCAAAAATCGAAGCCAACAACGCTATCCGCTGCGAACTGGAAAGTTTTATCCATTCAATTGATAACCAACTTATTCCAGAAGTAAGTCTGCAAGATGGCTATAACGCGTTGAAAACAGCCTGCCAAATTATCGAAAAAATGAACTGTTGCGTAAAATAAAGTGTCATCATTCAACGTTACATACAGGATGAAAAAATTTATACTCTTATTTACGGTTTTATGTTGCTGTTTTTGTTCCTGCAAAGACAAGCACGACTATACCCCCGCCCTGTTGGAAATCAGCGAGGACGCCTTTGACGACTGTTTCAACATTTCCAACTACAATATAGAACATGACGAACAGATAACCGACGAGGACAAATTGCGTGTGATGGGCCAACACAAATTCACCCATGTTTATGTTTCATACGGCGGTAATGCCCTAGGCGTTTGGGAACTTCCATGCACTGTCCCCATCTTGGACGTCAATGGCAGCGACAGCAGCTATCTGGACATTGTTCCCTGCTTCAAGAAAAACGGGCAAAGCAGCACCATCAAGGGTTACAGCTATGTCAAATCATACAAAAAGAAAGTATTGCTTCAGAAAGGCAAAACCAGCTATATCAACAAAGAGAGCATGCACGGCTTTTATGAATACCATAAGTATGCCGTTTTCAAGCTGATAGAACCTTTCAGCTCGCAGAATTCTTTTTCACCACACAACACGATGGTATCTGTCGTCAATTTCAACTGTGTGCCGGATCCGGATGACCCCTCCAACAGAATCGGTCTGCTCTCGCTCACCAACGATTCCCTGCGTGGCAGTTTCGAAGTTGCCAGTTCCGAAATCAATCTGCCCATCCACTACCAGACTTATTTGGAAATCCGATACAAATGCGACAATGATCTGAGCATAGAGATATACGCTCCCAACTATTTCAACGTATATCCTTGTGGCGGCCTATATGCCACCGACAAATGGCAAACCGCCTACATCAATTTGGACGAACACCTGACCAGCATATACAACTCAGGAGTCATTTTCCCCGGTTCTATCAATATCAAAGTGCTGCTGAGCGGTGCACGACTGAGCGACCGTGACACGCACTATTATATTGATTATGTGAAGATCATTACCGGACCGCAAGCGTAAACAGGTTACAGGGGACAGTGATTAGGGGTTAGGAGGTTAGAAGGTTTCAGGGGACAGGGGTCAGGGGTCAGGGGACAGGGGTCAGTGATTAGGGGTCAGTGATTAGGGGTTAGTGATTAGGGGTTAGGAGGTCAGAAGGTTAGAAGGTTAGAAGATTATAGGATTACAGGATGATGGATTGTGCATTGTGCATTGTGAATTGTGAATTGTGAATTGTGCATTGTGAATTGTAAATTGTGAATTGTGAATTGTGAATTGTAAACGGATGAAACGAAACAAAAATTTACTCATTGGCTATCACGTTGTCATGGACATTTTGGCAGCGGTTGTCACATGGGTGATTTTTTTCATCTATAGAAAATACAATGTGGACCCCCACGTGTTCGATCAATTTTCCTCATTTATCCTGCAAGACAACAAATTCTGGTTCGGCATTTGCCTTTTGCCCGTCTATTGGCTGCTTTTACACTTATTTATAGGATATTACCATAATATATATAGGAAATCACGTCTCAGAGAATTAGGACGCACCTTCGCGGTCAGTCTTTTCGGTGTCATCCTGTTTTTCTTCGTCTTCATCTTGGACGACATTGTCAACAGTCCCTCCGACTACATCAAATACTTTTTAGTCCTCTTCTTCTGCCAGTTTTTCCTGACCTACATTCCAAGGGTTTTGATGACCACACATATCAACCGTATGATCCACAACGGAAAGATTGGCTTCAAGACACTGATTATCGGTAGTGACAAGGTGGCTTTAAACACATACAACTCTGTAGTACAGCAGAATATACGCTCCGGCAATTTCATCATCGGCTATGTTTCATTGCCTGGAAATGACGACCATACCATGGACAGTGTATTACCCAAAATGGGCGACACTCATGAATTACGGGAAATCATACAAAAGGAAGGCATTGAGGAAATAATCATTGCCATTCATAATGGCCAGCGGAAATACATTGAAGAGATACTGTCAACCATCAGAGAGATTCCCGGACTGACCTTGAGCATACTGCCTCAGACACAGGACTACCTGATGGGCACCATCAAAATGTCGTCGGTATTTTATGAGCCTTTGATTTCCATCGACTCCGAATACATGTCACCCTGGCAACGCTATGTCAAACGCATGATGGACATCATCATTTCTTTTTTTGCCATCATACTCCTGTTGCCTTTATATCTCTTTTTGGCCATCGGGGTCAAATGCTCATCTAAGGGTCCCATTTTCTACAAGCAAGAGAGAATCGGCTATCAAGGCAAACCCTTCAACATCATCAAATTCAGATCGATGTTTACGGATGCGGAGAAGAACGGTCCCATGCTGTCGAGTGAGGAAGACCCCCGCATCACCAAGTTCGGCCGTTTCATGCGTCGTTCGCGTTTGGACGAGACCCCCCAGTTTTTCAATGTGCTGAAAGGCGACATGTCGTTGGTAGGACCAAGGCCTGAGCGTCAATATTATATTGACAAAATTGTGGAGAAAGCCCCCTACTATCGATTGCTGTTAGGTGTCAAGCCCGGCATCACTTCCTGGGGGCAGGTAAAATTCGGCTATGCCGAGAATGTGGACGAGATGGTGGAGCGTATGCGTTTCGACCTTCTGTACTTGGAAAACATGTCGATTCAGATGGACATAAAGATACTCATTTATACTGTGCTGATCATCTTGAAAAACGAGGGCAAATAATCCCAAAGGAGAAGCCGTGAATCACCTCTTTTTGAAGCAGTCAAATCCTGGCAAATAGAAAAAGTTGAAAAATTTTCTATTTACCTATCTATCAATCAAAAAAATATGTATATTTGCACTCCCTAAAATGAGGTAGAGGAGTATGGAATTTTTACACATAAACATCTCATTATAAAGGGATTACAAAAATGAAAGAAAAATCGGTTTGCGAGAACCGGAACTAAAAACATTATAAAATTAAACAAAATGTCTGGATTATTAGGAAAAAAAATTGGGATGACTAGCATCTATGATGCCTCTGGCAAGATAGTGCCATGCACGGTATTGGAGGCTGGTCCTTGCGTAGTTACGCAAGTCAAGACCGTTGAGAAAGACGGTTACAATGCAATCCAATTGGGTTACGATGAAAAGAAAGAAAAACGGACGACCAAAGCGTTGAAAGGACACTTTGCCAAGGCCGGCACAACCCCGAAGAAACTGTTGCGCGAGTTCACACGTTTCGAGGAAGGTCACAAGAAACAGTATGGTGAGATTTTGGATGTCACCGTATTCGAGGAAGGTGAGTTTGTTGATGTCATCGGCATTTCAAAAGGTAAAGGTTTCCAGGGTGTCGTCAAACGTCACGGCTTTGGCGGTGTCGGCGACAGCACGCACGGTCAGCACAACCGTCTGAGAGCTCCCGGTTCTCTGGGTGCATCCTCCTACCCTTCAAGAGTATTGAAAGGTATGCGCATGGCTGGTCAAACCGGTAACAAACAGGTGAAGATGATCAACCTGCAGATCATGAAGATCGTGAAAGAAAAGAATTTAGTTTTAGTAAAAGGTTCCGTACCAGGACCTAATGGTTCATATATAAAAATTGAGAGATGGAGTTAAGAGTATATAAAATCGACGGAAGCGAATCAGGCAAGACAGTCACATTAAACGACAACATCTTTAATGTAGAGCCTAACGATCACGCTATTTGGTTGGATGTGAAGCAATATCTGGCCAATCAAAGACAAGGAACGCACGACACTCTGGAAAAATCAACCGTTTCCGGCAGTACGCGCAAACTGAAAAGACAAAAAGGTACGGGCGGCGCACGTGCCGGTAGCATCAAGTCTCCGACTATCCGCGGCGGTGCAACCGTTTTCGGACCTCACCCCAGAGATTACAATTTCAAGCTGAACAAGAAAATCAAACGCTTGGCCCGTTTCTCAGCATTGACCTACAAGGCTAAGGAAGACAAAATCATCGTGGTGGAAGACTTCTCTTTCGAAGCTCCCAAGACCAAATCATACATCGATATCCTGAAAAAATTCAACCTGCAGGATGCCAAAACATTGATGCTGGTCAACGAAGGTAACAAGAACGTCTATCTGTCAGCCCGCAACCTGAAACGCGCCAACGTGATGAGAGCAAAAGACGTGAACACCTACAACGTGCTGAACGCCAACAACCTCATCATCTGCGAAAACAGCTTGAAAGACATTGAAAACATGTTGGGCGAGTAATATTTAACAGAGTAAATAACAAGTAATACATACAAAAATGAACGTAGTTATTAAACCCATCATCAGTGAAAAGATGACAATGGTTGGTGAAAAATACAACCGTTATGGTTTCATTGTTGACAGAAAGGCCACCAAACCTCAAATCAAAAAAGAAATTGAGGAACTTTATGGTGTGAAAGTGCTGCAGGTGAACACCCTCATCCAGCGCGGCAAGTCAACTTCCCGCTACACCAAGGCCGGCATGATCCAAGGTCAGAAGAACACCTTCAAGAAAGCCATGATCTTCGTCAGCAAGGAAGATAAAATCGATTTATACAGCAATATTTAATAGCAATAAACAATGGCATTAAAAAAGTACAAACCAGTAACGCCAGGTCAACGCTTCAAAGTTATCAGCGCGTTTGACGACATTACCACAAGCAAGCCGGAAAAAAGCTTATTATGCGCACATCCGAGCACAGGCGGTAGAAATAATTGTGGTAAAATGACGATGCGAAACCGCGGTGGCGGTCATAAGAAGATGTATCGTTTTATTGATTTCAAAAGAGAAAAAGATGGTATCCCGGCAACCGTTAAAACCATCGAATACGACCCGAACCGTTCGGCCCGTATCGCATTGGTTTTCTATGCCGACGGCGAAAAGCGCTACATTGTTGCTCCTCACGGCCTGAAAGTAGATCAAGTGATCGTTTCAGGAACGGGTATTTCTCCCGACTTGGGCAACACGCTTCCACTGGGCGAGATTCCTTTCGGCTCCGTGATTCACAACATCGAATTGCGTCCCGGTCAGGGTGCTAAGATCGCACGTAGTGCAGGTTCCTACGCACAGCTGATGTCTCGTGAAGGCAAGTATGCCGTTATCAAAATGCCATCCGGCGAAACCCGTATGATCCTCTGCGCTTGCAAGGCCACTATCGGTATGGTTTCCAATATCGACCACAGCCTCGAAGTCTCAGGTAAAGCAGGTAGAAGCCGCTGGTTGGGCCGCAGACCCCGCGTCCGTGGCGTTGTTATGAACCCTGTTGATCACCCCATGGGTGGTGGTGAAGGTCGTGCCTCCGGTGGACATCCCCGCTCACGCAAGGGCTTGCCAGCTAAAGGTTACAGAACCCGTCATCCGAAGAAAAATTCTGATCAGTACATCATCGAAAGAAGAAAAAAATAATCTTAAAGTAGAATATTATGAGTCGTTCATTAAAAAAAGGTCCATATATCCATTACAAATTGGAACAAAGAGTATTGGAAGCTCAGGAATCAGGCAAGAAAACCACTATCAAGACCTGGTCACGCGCCTCTATGATCTCCCCCGATTTCGTCGGACTTACTATCGCAGTGCATAACGGCAACAAATTCATCCCCGTTTACGTTACTGAAAACATGGTAGGCCACAAATTAGGCGAATTCGCTCCGACACGTATCTTCCGTGGTCACGCTGGTCAAAAGGACAAAGGTAAGAAATAATCTCTTCATCTTAAGCCTTATTTCTTATAAATTACAAGCCCCTCCCCTACCGGAGGGGCTTTTTTTATTCCATAAAATATCATTATAAATTTATACGGACACAATGAATTAACAAGAACTCCAAAAGTTATCAACATATATACTTAATTCTGAAATTTTTATGTACTTTTGCACTTTTTAATTTAAAACACTGAAAACACATATTTCACTAAACATCAATATTTTAAGCATTGATTATGACTTTTAGGAAATTGAAAATCTGCTTGACGTTCTGCATCTTGTTTTTCATGTTGGCGGAAGCGGCTGCACAAACCTGCCCCTTCAAGGTAAGATTCGACACCATCAGCGCCACTTGTTACAACAACGGAAAGGTTCTCTATGCCCTGGTGGACGACGGCGGCAATGCCCTCAGTACCGTTCCCGGAGATCTGACCAATGTCCGCATCTACTACAAAACCAGCGAGAGTGACTCCGCCTACTTCGGAAACCATTACTACACGGGAGGATGGGACACGCTCACCATTGACTATGGTTCCTACATCATCGGTATGGAAGCCGCTTGTCCGGATGGAGTCGGAGGGTTTGTAAAACTGGACACCCACACCATCCTCACCATCAACACCACTTACTCCAAACCCAAGGCAGCGGCACTGTATGTGACCGCCCAGGCAATTGACGACTATGGCAAACATCCCACTTTGAGCTGTGTCAGTTCCGGAAGGGTACAGCTCAAGATACAGGACGGCCGTTTCCCCTATACGGTCACCGTGCGCGACCACAGCACACACGACTCGCTGCGGACCCTGGTATTCGACGACTACATGTACAGCGGAACCGACGCGACAAAATACGACTACAAATATTACTACACCGTTGACAGCCTTCCGGTCGGCACCTGGGATTTCTATGTGGTGGACGGATGCGACTACGGACTGCCACGCACCATACAGACCGTGGATGAGATCAGCCTGCCCAAACTCTCCAACATCGAGGTCTTTGCCTCCTCAGGCAACTTCGCCGACAGCAACATTGTGAAAATCAACGCTGTCCTGGACCAGTACTACGGCTATTACAACGATTTGCTGACAGGATACGTGCAGTACCGATTCCTGTATAACGGGACACCCAACGGGGGATGGAAAACCTTCATGGCAAATCCTGACAGCAAGAAAACGACAATAAAGGACACCGCCCTCAGCTACAACCGCTATTGTGACCTGTGGGGCGACGACATCACCTTCGAGTACAAGGTGAACGGATGCGGACTGAACGAGACCATCTCCAAGAGTTTCCGCTATAACCAGCCCAATCCGAGTGATTTCCATAAGGATGTGGCCTACAAGAGCGACTCCGCACTCGTTGCCATAAACACCTGCGGCGCAAAGAGTTATTACCACACCAGCAGTCACTCTATTGCCTATTACCGTACCGATCGCAGTTATTCTCCCAACCATACTTCTATCGACAACGATGACAACACGTATGCATTTCACCGTTACCATTACACGCACCCGCTGACATGGCTGTACATTGACACCAACACTGGCGATACCATCAAACGGGATGAAGTGGCCTCTATCAACACAGCCTCGAGTCTTACTGAGAGCGAGGTGGTTGCCCTTTACGGTTCATTTACGAGTACCCCGCTCACCATCAATGTACAACGCACCCTCGTGGACGCGCATGGGTGCATACTGTACACCACCAATAACAATCTCACATACGCATACACATCCTCGACTGGAGACACCTATTGGCAGATTGACAACTACGGCAACGACCATTGCGCCAACATCAAACGCTCGGTCAGTGTGAGGGAAGGAAACTACCAGCCTTTCAACACAGGCATCACCACCATCAAATTGGAACGCAGCCCCTACAACGACCGTTTTAATTTCACCGCCGTTTTCGACCACGCCACACAATCATGGAGCATCACCAAAGCGCAGGCACTGATAAACACTGCTGAGATTGTCGGAGGAGCGGGAGGCAACTCCGTGTCCATACAAGCATTCGGGCTTCCCTCAGGTCCCTACCGCTTCAGCATCGAGTCTCCCTGCGACACCCTGGTCCTGTATAAGGAATGCCAATTTCCCGACATATACGACACAAAGATGACTGAGGAACCCGTTTTGGCTTATCACCAGGAGTGCACCGACCGGTATATCAAATATACGGCGGGACAATATGCCAGGATTGCAAGCAACACCTCGCCTACCACTGGACTTGACCTGACTCCCGACACGCTGAACCTGAGCACAAAGTTTGTCATCGAGAAAGGGCCCGTGGGAGGATTCGGGGCCACCCCGCACGCCATGAAGACCGACAGCGCGCGCATTTCCATTCCCGGCACATACATTATACGCATTTATCCTGATGTCAATGTCAACGAGGTCTGCAACCTGCCATCGTATTATGACACCATTGTCTATGACGGCGCCACCGTTGAGTTCGAATACGCTTTGGCGCTGATCTGCGACAACACCTGCACCTCGGGAGATGTCTATGTGAAAGGCAGTAACGGCACCGAGCCATACACCTACACCCTGTACAGCGAGAAAGACAAGGAGGGGACAGTTTTGGGGACCAACAGCACCGGGGAGTTCCTGAACATGCCGGTAACCGCCGGCTCCATACTCTCATGCATGGTGGAGGACGCCTGCGGTTCCTATTACCATGTGAACATCATTCCCGGTGTATTGGCCGAGATGCAGAAGATATGGTTCGAGAATGGCGTAAGGGAAACCACCACTTGTGAGGGCACCACCCTGCGGGTTAACGCCATGAACATGGGACCTACCATCACCTACCAGTGGAGTGGGCCCAACGGCTTCAACGCCACCACCAAAGACACCTCCATTTTCCTGCCCCGCAATGCCGACGACGGCTGGTACAGGGTCACCGTGCTGAACACGGGATGCGGCATGACCATCACCGACAGCATTCTCTTGCACCTGAACAAGGCGCCATCCCTTAGCCTGACGGGCGGAGGAACCGTTTGTCCCGGTGAGGAAGTCACTGTCCAGTTCTCCCCCTCCAGCACCTACAACACCACTACCGACATCAACTTCACCATCGCCTACACCAATGCCGCAGGCACTGAGACCAGAACTTACAGCGCCCTTTCCGGCACAAGCGTTAGCGACACCTATATCTCCACCTCGGAAGCCGTCATATACCCCGTCAGCATCAATGACGGGCGCTGCGACTACAAAACCGCCGACGACACCATTCACGTGCATACCCGTAAGGACATCTCCAACTCCTGTCACCTGTTCACCCAGCACGACACCGCATGTTACGACGGCAATGTAGAGTTGAAAGCACAATCAGACCTGACACCTCCTTACACCATACGCTGGTATGGGGACTATGAACTGACAGACTTACGTCAGGAAAATATGATTAACAACGCCTCCGACAGGTCGGTGTACGACACCTCCCACATCATCAGCCGCTCCTTGCTTTATGTGAGCGTGTCGCGCGAGGGCTCCTGCCCCACCGTCTATGGCGTACCCACCCATAGCGTAAACATGAGCGATGGAGCCACCACCACCATGGACTGCGGACAGACCTACAGCTTCTATGATGCGGGTGGTGCTACCGGCGACTATGCCGCCAGCTCTGAATTCCTCATCCACCGTTTCACCACCGCAGGAGGTCAGCCCATAGCTTTGCACTTCAAGGAACTTGATCTATCTTCAACCGCCACACTGCATGTCATCAGCGGCGGACAGGCATCGGAGCTCGACTCCGTCCTCTGCACCTTGACATCGGGCAGCGCCAACCCCGGCATGATCTTGTCTAAGGGGGACACGCTCACCCTGTTCTTCTCAGGAGGCCCTACCTCCGCTGCCGGATGGAGTGCCATTGTGGAACCCATGCCCGGCATCGCCATCGCCGACGTGTGGCCTGAGAACAAAGTGACCATCTACGACGAAGTGTGCCAAAGCCAGACCAACACCTACGACGACATTTACCACATCGCCCCCGATGTGACAGATATGGCTTCCTTGAACAATGCCATAAAAAAAGCCGGAAGTTACAAATTTACCAAGACATTGGCAGGTAAAGGCCAACACGGCTGTGACTCCACCGTGACATTTGTCCTCACGGTGACTCCACCCGACCACTATGACACAACCATTGTGACCACCAACCTGCATGGTGGCAGCTGCATCTGGCACGGCACAACATACATCAAAAGCGGTCGCTATTCTTTCCTCACCCCCCTGCCCCAGGCTGTCCGAGAACTAGAAAACGAGGTTTTTTTATTCGTATCCCTATACGAGGCTGAAGTCAAATATGCGATTCTCGTTGAGGAATAATTTAGTTCTCGGACAGCCTCGCCCGATGGCTGCGACAGCCTCGACATCCTCGACTTCATTGTCTTACAAGTGGACACCTCCACCAATGAGTTCTGCGAGGGTGACAGCACCACCATGGGGGTAATGGTGACAGAGCCAGAAATGACGTGGAAAGATGACCTGATTCCTCCCACAGTGAATATCGGGGACGTTATGTGCACTGATGGTACCACAATGAATGTGGACACCTTTGTAAAATACTATCCTGAACACGGGAAATTCCCGATGGGAGTGGTCTTCTTTGTGGATAATACAGGACTTCACGGGTTGGTGGTGGCGTTAAGAGATGCATGTGAGCGGCAGGTATGGAGTAAATGGAACACTTGGGGTAATTATTCGACCCATAAACCAATGGTTAAATCTTTAACAATAACAACCAATGCTATAACAGCCATGTCGGATATTAATGGCTTTGGAAATACTCAAAAGATAAAACAAACAGCTGAAATTGTTGGACCCCGTGACTTCTCATATAATGCCCCTGCAATTTACGCTTGTTTTTATTATAATCATAATACACTTTCTGTTGGAACAGACTCGTTGGGATGGTATATGCCTGCTTTGGGTGAATTGAATATGTTATGGATGAATCGAAAAGAGTCGTGTATATCATTAAAGAAATTAAGCACGATTAATAGTGCCATAACACAATTGTCTAGTTATGGTTCATATGCATATACTGCATATTTGTCATCTACATTATATGATGATTGGAATATGTGGTTTTTTGGTAGTGGTTATTATCGTCAATATCATGTTTATGATAATAATTTTATGGGAGGCCCTGGTTTTTTGACACGAGCCATATATAAATTTTAGAATGTACATAATAAGTTTGATATGCGTTATTGGTTTTTTGTATTGATTTTAACAATATCATCGACACAATTATTTTCACAAGGAAAGCATATAGGTGACTTATATGAGTTTCCTGATGGATCAAAGGGTATTGTCTGCTATGTGGACCCCCAAGACAGTCGCAGGGGTTGGGCGGTTGCATTAAATGATTTATCGGAGCAATATGCAATATGGACGAGTGCAAGTCTTCCCGTTGGGTTGAACAGTGTAAGTATAGGTCCGTTGAATTGGTCATGGGGCAATGATTCATGGAATGATAACGGGAATAAAAACACCAAAATATTAGCGGATTCCAAATGTTCCCCAGCCGCTGATGAGGTGCAATATTACAATGGATGGTATATTCCCGATGCCAAACAGATGAAAAAGATTTTTGTGTATGTTCCGTTCATTAAAAGCTACTTTGAAAAAAATGGTGGGGAAGCCCTGAACATTACAACACGAACATATTGGACTTCTTCATCTGGTAGCACCACAACGGCATATAGTTTTAGTAAAGGGAGTTTCACCTCCTCAACACCTACCGCCAAATATTACATTCGCCCCGTCCGTGATTTTGGAGATGAGGCGGTGGCCTATTGGGTGGACCCGTACAAGGCCGATAGCACCATCACAGGTAGCATGAAAGTTTCTCCCAAAACCACTACCACATACGATGCCGTTGTGGTGTATGGCAAGGACACCTTCAGACTTAAAGGCACCGCAACACCTTGTCACAAATACGACAAGGACACCCTTTATGAGTTGGTCTGCCGGGCAGACACACTATACAACTCCAAGAAAGACAGCCACTTCACGGGGCTTGACATTTCCGTAGTAAAGAATGACTATTACACCTATCGCGACACCTTGCAGACCGTGAAAGGTTGCGACAGCGTCATCACCCTCAAATTGTTGGTGGTGGATGACTGCGAGAATGTGTATGCTGACAGCATCTGCCCTATCGAGACCTCCTACTCCATTTTAGACACCACCTTCCTGCCAGGAACGGTATCAGGCATTTATGCGAGACCGGGCAAGAAGTTTGTGGGAAGCCTCTGGATAGACACGGTAAGCTACATCGACCTTACCGTCTTTACCCCACCGACAGTCAGCATCAATGACCTGGTGGAGACCTGCCCCCTCGTGGGCAGCCAGGTGTTAGGCGCCACCATAACTGATGGAAAGACTCCCTACACTTACACATGGTCAACGGTGGGAACTGGCATCACCCTTTCGGATGCAAGCATTCCCGCACCTACGGTCACCATCCCGACCACATGCGGAGTGTCCTATACCATCAAACTGGATGTGATTGACGGCAACGGCTGCAAGGCAGACCAGGCCACCAAAATTGTCACCGTGAAGTCAACAGACGTCCCCGTCATCAACACCACCTTCGCCTCCGCCGACCTTGGTTGCAATCCCGGCACCATCATCGCTCCTACCTTTACTGTCACTGACGACTGCGAAGGTACCAATCCCCTGCCCAACGACAGCGTCACCGTGACCGGACCGACCAACTCCGGATGCAGCTACACACAGAGCTGGACCGCGCACTACACCGACGCCTGCGGCAACAAGGCCAAGGACTCCACCATCACCTACACCTGGACCGTGGACACCGAGAAGCCCGTCATCGCCTCTACGGCTGTCAGCGGGGACCTTGGCTGCAACCCAAGCACCATCACTGCCCCGACCTTCACCGTCACCGACAACTGCGAGGGAAGCTTCACCCTGACTGCCGACAGCGTCACCGTGACCGGACCGACCAACACCGGATGCAGCTACACACAGAGCTGGACCGCGCACTACACCGACGCCTGCGGCAACAAGGCCAAGGACTCCACCATCACCTATACTTGGACCGTGGATAACGAGAAGCCCGTCATCGCCTCTACGGCAGTCAGCGGGGACCTCGGCTGCAACCCAAGCACCATCACCGCCCCGACCTTCACCGTCACCGACAACTGCGAGGGCAGCTTCACCCTGACCGCCGACAGCGTCACTGTGACCGGACCGACCAATACTGGATGCAGCTACACACAGAGCTGGACCGCGCACTACACCGACGCCTGCGGCAACAAGGCCAAGGACTCCACCATCACCTATACTTGGACCGTGGATAACGAGAAGCCCGTCATCGCCTCTACGGCTGTCAGCGGGGACCTCGGCTGCAACCCCAGCACCATCACCGCCCCGACCTTCACCGTCACCGACAACTGCGAGGGCAGCTTCACCCTGACCGCCGACAGCGTCACCGTGACCGGACCGACCAACTCCGGATGCAGCTACACACAGAGCTGGACTGCGCACTACACCGACGCATGCGGCAACAAGGCAAAGGACTCCACCATCACCTACACCTGGACTGTGGATAACGAGAAGCCCGTCATCGCCTCTACGGCAGTCAGCGGGGACCTCGGCTGCAACCCAAGCACCATCACTGCCCCGACCTTCACCGTCACCGACAACTGCGAGGGCAGCTTCACCCTGACTGACGACAGTGTCACCGTGACCGGACCGACCAACTCCGGATGCAATTACACACAGAGCTGGACCGCACACTACACCGACGCCTGCGGCAACAAGGCCAAGGACTCCACCGTCACCTACACCTGGACTGTGGATACTGAGAAGCCCGTTATCGCCTCTACGGCTGTCAGCGGGGACCTCGGCTGCAACCCAGGCACCATCACCGCCCCGACCTTCACCGTCACCGACAACTGCGAGGGAAGCTTCACCCTGAATGCTGACAGCGTCACCGTGACCGGACCGACCAACTCCGGATGCAATTACACACAGAGCTGGACCGCGCACTACACCGATGCCTGCGGCAATAAGGCCAAGGACTCCACCATCACCTACACCTGGACTGTGGATAACGAGAAGCCCGTCATCGCCTCTACGGCTGTCAGCGGGGACCTCGGCTGCAACCCAAGCACCATCACCGCCCCGACCTTCACCGTCACCGACAACTGCGAGGGCAGCTTCACCCTGACCGCCGACAGCGTCACTGTGACCGGACCGACCAACTCCGGATGCAGCTACACACAGAGCTGGACCGCGCACTACACCGACGCCTGCGGCAACAAGGCCAAGGACTCCACCATCACATTCACCTGGACTGTGGACACCGATAAGCCCCTCATCGCCTCTACGGCAGTCAGCGGGGACCTCGGCTGCAACCCCGGCACCATCACCGCCCCGACCTTCACCGTCACCGACAACTGCGAGGGCAGCTTCACCCTGATTGCCGACAGTGTCACCGTGACCGGACCGACCAACTCCGGATGCAGTTACACACAGAGCTGGACCGCGCACTACACCGACGCATGCGGCAACAAGGCAAAGGACTCCACCATCACCTACACCTGGACTGTGGATAACGAGAAGCCCGTCATCGCCTCTACGGCAGTCAGCGGGGACCTCGGCTGCAACCCAGGCACCATCACCGCCCCGACCTTCACCGTCACCGACAACTGCGAGGGCAGCTTCACCCTGACTGACGACAGTGTCACCGTGACCGGACCGACCAATACTGGATGCAGCTACACACAGAGCTGGACCGCGCACTACACCGACGCCTGCGGCAACAAGGCCAAGGACTCCACCATCACCTACACCTGGACGGAAAGCACAACACCAACAATAATAACAAGTCTGACTGACAAGGATTTCAGTTGCGTTGCACTGATGGTAGCTCCCATCGTATCTGATTTCACCGTAAATGATGCCTGCGACCCATCCGCGACGGTCACATTGACGGAAGGGCCTGAGACCGTAACAGGATATGTCCACTCCAAGACATGGACCGCCACCTACAAAAACTCCTGTAACATAGATGCCACCCCCGTCTCCATCACCTATAAATGGAAGGACGCGACGACCGTAACCATCACTTGTCCGCCCAATGTTTATGACACTCTGGATTTCGGAGAGTGTGAGATGAAGGTTGCCATAACAAAACTGGGATACCCAACCACTTCCATCACCCCACCGGGAACACCTTTCGGCGTCACAAACGACTTCCCCGCCGACAGCGTTTTCTCCGAGGGCGACAACCTGGTAAGCTGGGTTATCATTGACAGCGTTTGCGGATACACCGACACCTGCTTCCAGCACATACTCATCACCTTCCCCAAGTGTCCCGATGCCGTTGACTGCGAAGGCTACATTTATCACGGCGTGCGTATCGGCTGCGACTGCTGGACACAGCGTAACCTCGAGTCCACCAAATACAGCGACTGCACCGATATCCCCTGCGTTTATGAATATGTCAGCGAGACACATCCCAATGTGACAGAAAATGTGGCACTGTACGGACGTCTTTACTGCTACGAAGCAGCCATACGCGACAGCGCCGACAACGGGCATGGACACATCCAGGGCATCTGTCCGGCCGGATGGTATCTGCCCACTCCCGAAAAATACGAAGAATTGAGCAACTACGGCACCAGAGCATTGAAATACCCATCATACTGGATAAGCGCCGATGGTATCAACACAACTGGATTCTCCGCTCTGCCCGCGGGATACTTCAGCGGAAGTACCGGACGCTTTGAGGGTCTGCTCGGAGAAACCTACTTCTGGTCCACCTCCGGCACCGGTGCCAGCACCAAAATAACCATCTGCGCCTTGTTCCTTGGTTGTAACGATATTATCTTTGTCCCCGTCTATACCGGCATGGGATACAGCGTACGATGCATCAAGGAAAAAGAAAAATAACAGCTTTAACAACCCTGCTATATTACATCAAAGCCCCTCCCCTGTCGGAGGGGCTTTTTTCACGCAGCAGGGAAGGCAAAAAAATATCAACATTCTATTGTTTACAATTTAAAAAAAATTCGTATTTTTGCTCTCTTTTAATTTAAAACATAATAAAAGCAAAAAACTGATTATCAAATATATACGCTCAAAATAATGAATAAACTAAAAAAAATCCTGCTTATATTCAGTCTTTTACTGTTTCTAACGCAGTTGACACAGGCACAAACCTGCCCTTTTCATGTTCAATTTAAGACCATTAACGCCACCTGTTATAACAATGGCAAAGTGCTTTATGCCTTGTTTGACGACCTTGGCAATATCATGGACTCTACAGCGACATACGTGACGCATCATTTTGATACGGTGCGCATATACTACATGAATGACACCGTAAAACAATTCAACCCCGATTACCGTGGTGGATGGGATACAATGATTATCGACCGAGGAGAATACATCATTGGCGTAGATGCGTTATGCAATGGCAGTACCAGAATTGATACGCATACTGTTATTACCGTCAACACCGACTACAATACTCCAGTTGCCGGTGCTTTAGGAAAAATTGCCACATCACTAGACGGCATGGGACGTCGCCCTACCCTTACCTGCCAGAACACAGGTCGAATTCAACTAAAAATAGAAGGGGGCCGATTACCGTTTACCGTTATCATGATGGATGGAGCAGAGAACCCCATAGACACCATAACCTTCACGGAGCAGAATTCAGGCACCAGTTTATATAAATGGGACTACAAAGATTATTACACTATAGATTCGCTGGCCGCAGGAAATTACATTTTCCACATAGAAGATGCCTGCGGAACAGGTTTGCCCAATATACCCCAAAAAGTAGATACAATAGGCTTCTCGAAACTTAAATACATCAATGTATATGCTTCCTCCGGTAATTTCAACGACAACAATATAGTGAAAATCAATGCCGTACTAAATGAAAATTACAGACCTTATTTTGCCAGTTTGATTTCCGAGTACGCACAATACCGCTTTACCCACGGTGGAGGTCTCGGAGATAGCGAATGGAAAGCTTTCCCTGAAACGAACTCTCAAATAGTAACCTTTTACGACACCATTGCAGGAGCTTCCAAGTATTGCGACATTTGGAACAAAGATCTCGGCTTTGAATATAAGTTAACTGCATGCGGAGCAACTACAATCTCCAAGACATTCAAAATATACAAGCCCAAAAAGCGTTATTACTCAATAGCCGACTCGGTTACAGACACATACCATGGCATTGATCCAAGAGGTTATGAAAAATTCGGCACTGAGTTAGTACGCCACACTCACGATTACAGAATCCACTATTTCCCCAATGATGACGATTATTTGGACACCAGCAGATACAATAGTCTTATTAAAGCCAGCAAGCAAAATGCCGATCCCGATCAAAGTTTTCACTATACACACCCTTTAGTATGGATATATAAAGACAGTGTAGGAAACACCATCAAACGAGACACCATTTCGAAAATTACTGACTGGTCGTACATAATCTGCACGGACATTGAAAGACATTACCGTTCTTTTGTTGACAGTGCTCTTACCGTGAATGTGGAGCGCATACTTGTGGATGGAAACAACTGCGTATTGGTGGACACCATCAGCGAGATGACTTTTCAATACTGGTATCCGGGCTGCGGTTACCACCCTCAAGAATGGATATGCACTAGTGAGAGCGCAAGCGAAGATTGTGGAGGCAAACGCAGTGTAAAATTATACGGACGATACATTAGTAATGTTATTAAAGATAGCATGAGAATAAGCCTAATTGAAAGCCCTTTATCTAATTCATATAACTTTGACGCCATTTACGACGCCGCCACCTCTCAATGGAAAATTTCAACCTTTTTCATGAATAGAGAAAAAATCCATTTTGAGCCAACGGGAATTTCCGTTACTCTATCAGACAATCAATTACCAAGTGGAAAATACACATTTGAGATTCAATATAGATACCATACCTGTGGTGCAGACACATCCACTACGTTTAGTCTTACCAAAAAATTTGGATTTAGCGATACCTATGGCATAGAATTAGCAGAAGAACCTGCATATGAAACCGAACAAGCTTGTTCTGTTTTAAAACTCACATTTAAAAAAGGAAAATACAACATAATAACTCGAAACACATACGCACCTAATTATGAAACCGTAAAAGAGACTCCCCATATCAGAAATGCCCATTTTAGAATTGTAAGCGGTCCTGTCGGTGGATACGATGACGGATACTTTAACATTGATGAGACCACACAAATGTCTATACCTGGTACATACGTGGTTCGTATGGAACCCATGGGGTATCCTTGTACTCCCATCTATTATGATGACACCATTTATAACCCTGGAGGTTCAGTGACATTTAAATATGATCTTGCACTATTATGCAATAAAAGCGATACCATTGGCGATGTGTATATAGAAGCCACAGACGGGAAAAAACCATACACCTATGTTTTGTATAGTGACAAAGACAAGAAGGGCAACATTCTTGGCACTGACACTGTAGGTCATTTCCACAATGTAAGAATGAGGTCTACCCAGGTACTGTCCTGTTTGGTCACAGACGCCTGCGGGGCATATTTTTACGTAAACATCTATCCCAACACTTTGGCCAAAATACAAAAAATATGGTTTGACGATCATCGTAAAGACACCACCATCTGCGAGGGATCTTCCATAAGCGTGCATGCCTTAGATGCAGGGGATTACTTTAGTTATGAATGGACAGGCCCTAATGGCTTCCATTCCACATCTTCCGATTCAACATTATACATCTCGCGCGGTGACACATCCGGCTGGTACAAGGTAACCATTACGGGAACCGAATGCAATGCCATCACCGACAGCATTTATCTTAATATCAAGAAATCCCCCACGCTGTCGATGGCTTTATCTGTAACCGAAGCCGTCTGTCCATGTCAGGATGTAACAGTCAGCTTCAGGCCAGAGAGTACCGACCCCACTGCCGACACCATCCATTTCACCATAGCCTTTGTTAATGCCAACGGTATAGAGACACGTCATTACAAAGCCAAATCTGGTGAGACCATAACAGACAGTTACAATTCAGCCACACTTGCAAGAATTTATCCCTTGCGCATTGATGATGGAAATTGCGATTATACCATAGCTGATGATACAGTGAAGCTACCCATACGTAAAGATATTATCAGTTCTTGTAACATATTGACTAGAGACACCACTGTCTGCTTCAATGAAAGTGCACAATTATTCGCCAGAGCGACCGACAGTGTACAGGTTCCATACGTTTTGCGTTGGTACAGTGATTATGGATTGACCAACTTATTGCAAACCGACAGCATCAATACTGAAGGAGCCTGGGCACAAATTGACACACACAATATAGTGAAACATACCGTCCTATATGTCGCCATTGAAAAAGAAGGAAAGTGCACAACCATATATGGCAGCACTTCTCACACAATAAATTTGGATAACGATACCACTATCACCATAAGTTGTGGAGAGTCATGGCGCATATATGACAATGGAGGTCCCGATGGAAATTATAAAACCAACAGGACTAACATTTATCACTTTACATCTGAAGATGGAGGTCCAGTGGCACTACATTTCGATTCACGAAATCTTGCTGACGGTTCATCAATATGGTTCTTTTCTGGCAACTATATTGACGAGGATTCTTTGTTATGTAGTTTTGACTATGAACAAAACCTGAATAACCCTGGATTAATTGTTTCTCGCAGCAATATTCTCACCGTTTATTTTAACGCAGGAAACCAAACCAGTTCAGGATGGAGTGCCATTGTAGAACGTTCTCCCGGCATAGCCATTGCCGATCCTTGGCCGCAAAATAAAGTAGAAATAACATACCGAACTTGCCGAAGCCAAAAGAACACATGGAATGATCTTGGTAATCCACACCATATATACCCAGATGTGGTTAACAAACTTAGTGATTTAAATAATGCATTACGTAAAGAAGGTACACATATCTTTCCAGAAATAGCACTTATAGGTGCTCACGACTGTGATTCTCTTGTGAACTTTACTCTCATTGTAGATCCACCACAACATCACGACACCACTGTTGTAATCACGAATATGCATGGAGGATCATATTATTGGCCAACTTCAAACAAAACATATACCACTAGTGGACAATACTATCAACCCTATACAATATCAGGTGGTTGTGATAGTCTTGCTATTCTCAATCTTATCATCCTTGAAATTGATACATCCACCAATGTAATGTGTGATGACACAACAACTATTATGGGTATCACAGTAAGCGAACCAGATATGAGCTGGCGTGAGGACGGCATACCACCCACACATAAGATTGGGGATATTCTCTGCACAAATGGAGATATCATAAGTCCCGAAGAATTCCTATTACTTCCAAAGGACAGTTTAACCCCCAAAGGTGTTATTTTTTATCTTGACAGTACAGAACAACGTGGATTAGCTGTATCACTCAGATATGCATATAATGGGACATGTATGTGGGCTGAAAATTCAGTAATGAGAAGTATCCATAGTGTAAGAGATATTCATCATGACCCCAGAGCGTACTATTCATATCAGGCATTAAAAGACATGGATGGTATGCTAAATACAACAATAATTTTGGAATACTCAAGCAATGTTGGTGGAATAGGTAATGAAGAAATGACAACACCGGCAGCATACTACTGTTATTATTACGACCATGATAGTATTTATGTGGATAATCGTATAGGATCTTCTCATAAAAAATGGTACTTACCATCAATGGGAGAATCACGTTTACTATTTTCATTCCGCAGAGAAGTAAATATCACACTAAACTTGTTACACGATAAAATCAGTAATGTCGAGCCCTTTTTATCTGATAATCATTGGACATCTACTGAATATGGTTCAGACCCGAATAATGAATTGGTTGATTTAGTAGGTTATCACGGTCGAATAACTCAAGGAGGTATAAAGAAGTCTGGCAATTCAAGAGCACGTGCTGTTATCAAATTTGGTTATGACGAATAAACATTAAGTTAAGTTATGATGAGATACATATATATGCGACGAATATTATTTTTATTCCTGCTAATTGCAATTATCAGTGTAGGGACTATTTCAGCACAAATTGAGGAAAAGAAAAAATGGCACATAGGTGACATCTACACTTTTAAGGATGGTTCCAAGGGTGTTGTATGTTATGTAAATCCCAAAAATGCAAAAAAAGGATGGGTAGTTGCACCAAAAGATGTAAACAATGGCCAAAAATATGCTCTATGGACAGGTAGTAAACCAGCTGGTTTAAAAGATGCTTCCACTGGTGCTTTTAACAATTATGTTCCATGGACTTTTATAGGTAAATATAATACACGTATCTTGCGTGAATCTGGAAGATCACCTGCTGCCGATGCTGTAGATTTTTTCAACGGTTGGTATATTCCTGATGGTGAGCAAATGCTTCTCATTTATGGTTTACTGTCAATCATTGAACCTTCCATAAATGCAATTGGAGGTAGTATAACACAATTATATCATGGATCACATGGTGAAATTCACTGGTCATCCATGTCAGCACATTATGTTCTTGACCCACAAGGTAACCTGGCGGAAAAAAGCGCAAGTACAGCATGTTGTATCCGTGCTGTCCGTGATTTTGGAGAAGATGCAGAAGCTTTTTGGGATAGTACCCTTACCAGCACTATGGTGGTGGGCCCTTCCACTACAACTACTTACAATGCTACAGTAACTTACTATAGCGACACCTTCCGTCTTACTAGCACTGCAGTGGTGCATCCGACTTACGACAAAGATACCATATATGACATCACTTGCGCTTCAAGCACTCCCTATACATCTACGAAAAATTCCATTTTCAACAATATTAATGTGGAAGAGGCTGGTAACTATACCATCCGTAAAACCTTAATTTCCCATTTTGAATGCGATAGCATCATCACACTCTTATTGACCGTAGTGCCAGACTCGATTTGCTCGCAAATCACATACGCAACCATCTGTGAAAATGAAGAATATTCATGGAAAGATACAACCTTCCATGAAAAAAATGGTATATACGTATATTCTCGAACAGGTAGCAAAGAAATTTCCCCAGGAGTTTTTGTTGATACAATTTCTTATTTGGAGCTTACTGTATTGGCTCAACCTTCTGTCAGCATTAACGATCTGGTGGAGACTTGTCCGGATGTAGTGGGTAACCATGTATTGGGAGCCACCATCACTGGTGGTGATTCACCCTATACGTATGCCTGGATATCAGCAGAAGGCGGATTGACCATCAGCGACACCTCCATCGCAGCACCAAGCATCACCATCCCTGCTGTTTGTGGGGAATCCTATACCATTAAACTTAATGTTACGGATGCAAACACTTGTGTATCAGATACTGCCACAAAGGTTATAACAGTACAGGCTTTGAACACTCCTATCATCAGCACCACCGCAACAAGTGGAGAAAAAGGTTGCAATCCAGACGGTTCCACCATCGCAGCTCCAACATTCACCGTCAATGACGACTGCAAGGGAACATTCCCCCTGCCCAATGACAGTATTAAGGATAGCGGGGTACAAGTTGTTGGCACCTGTGGTCGAAGCCGAACTTGGATTGCCACCTACACTGATGATTGCGGACAAAAGGCAACCCCGGACACCATCACATACACTTGGACTGTTGATACTCAGGTGCCTGTCATCTCCACCACCGCTGCCAGTGGGGACAAGGGATGCAATCCTACCATCACTGCTCCCACCTTCACGCTGAGCGACAACTGCGATGCGACCACCACAGTGCCCACCGACAGCATCACCGTGACTGGACCTAGCCACACGGGTTGCGCTTACACCCAGAGCTGGACCGCACACTACACTGACGCCTGCGGCAACAAGGCAAAGGACACCACTATCACCTACACTTGGACTGTGGATACTCAGGTGCCTGTTATCTCCACCACCGCTGTCAGCGAGGACAAGGGATGCAATCCTACCATCACAGCTCCCACCTTCACGCTGAGCGACAACTGCGATGCGACCACCACAGTGCCCACCGACAGCATCACCGTGACTGGACCTAGCCACACGGGTTGCGCATACACCCAGAGCTGGACCGCACACTACACTGACGCCTGCGGCAACAAGGCCAAAGATACCACTATCACCTACACTTGGACTGTGGATACTCAGGTGCCTGTCATCTACACCACCGCTGCCAGCGGGGACAAGGGATGCAATCCTACCATCATCGCCCCCACCTTCACGCTGAGTGACAACTGCGATGCGACTACCACAGTGCCCACCGACAGCATCACCGTGACTGGACCTAGCCACACGGGTTGCGCTTACACCCAGAGCTGGACGGCACACTATACCGATGCCTGCGGCAACAAGGCCAAAGATACCACTATCACCTACACTTGGACTGTGGATACTCAGGTTCCTGTCATCTCCACCACCGCTGCCAGCGGGGACAAGGGATGCAATCCTACCATCACCGCTCCTACCTTCACACTGAGCGACAACTGCGATGCGACTACCACAGTGCCTACCGACAGCATCACCGTGACTGGACCTACCAATACCGATTGCATCTACACCCAGAGCTGGACCGCTCACTACACTGACGCCTGCGGTAACAAGGCAAAGGACACTACCATCACCTATACTTGGACAGAGACAACTCCACCGACCATCACTACTGCTTTGGTTGACAGCACTGACAAGGGCTGCAACTGGGACAAGTCCGATATGCCTACCTACACCGACTTCACCGTCAATGACGCCTGCAAGACAGGTGCCGTGGCAACCGTCACCACCACTGGGGAGACTCACAGCGGTTGCAACTATGCGCAAACATGGATCGCCAGCTACACCAACGACTGCGGACAGAAGGCCACGCCCGACACCATCACCTTCGTATGGACAGTGACCACTACGCCGACCATCACCACCACTCTGGTTGACAGCACCGACAAGGGCTGCAACTGGGACAAGGCTGACGCGCCTACTGCCGCCGACTTCACCGTCAACGACGGATGCAAGACCGGTGCCGTGGCAACCGTCACCACCACTGGGGAGACTCACAGCGGTTGCAACTATGCACAGACCTGGATCGCCAGCTACACCAACGACTGCGGACAGAAGGCTACCCCTGACACCATCACCTATATCTGGACAGTGACCACTGCGCCGACCATCAGCACAACACTGGTGGACAGCACCGACAAGGGCTGCAACTGGGATAAGAGCGACGCCCCAACCGCCGCTGACTTCACCGTCAACGACGGCTGTAAGGCAGGGGCTGTGGCGACCGTCACCACCACTGGGGAGACTCACAGCGGTTGCAACTATGCACAGACCTGGATCGCTAACTACACCAACGACTGCGGACTGAAGGCCACGCCCGACACCATCACCTTCGTATGGACGGTGACCACTACGCCGACCATCACCACCACTCTGGTTGACAGCACCGACAAGGGCTGCAACTGGGACAAGGCTGACGCGCCTACTGCCGCCGACTTCACCGTCAACGACGGCTGCAAGACCGGTGCCGTGGCAACCGTGACCACCACAGGAGAGAGACACACAGGCTGCAGCTATGCACAGACCTGGATCGCCAGCTACACCAACGACTGCGGACAGAAGGCCACGCCCGACACCATCACCTTCGTATGGACAGTGACCACTCCGCCGACCATCATCACAACACTGGTTGACAGCACCGACAAGGGATGCAACTGGGACAAGGCTGACGCGCCCACCGCCGCCGACTTCACCGTCAACGACGGCTGCAAGACCGGTGCCGTGGCCACCGTGACCACCACAGGAGAGACACACACAGGCTGCAGCTATGCACAGACCTGGATCGCCAACTACACCAACGACTGCGGACAGAAGGCCACGCCCGACACCATCACCTTCGTATGGACGGTGACCACTACGCCGACCATCACCACCACTCTGGTTGACAGCACCGACAAGGGCTGCAACTGGGACAAGGCTGACGCGCCCACCGCCGCCGACTTCACCGTTAACGACAACTGCAAGACCGGTGCCGTGGCCACCGTGACCACCACAGGAGAGACACACTCAGGCTGCAGCTATGCACAGACCTGGATCGCCAACTACACCAACGACTGCGGACAAAAGGCCACGCCCGACACCATCACCTTCGTATGGACAGTGACCACTCCGCCGACCATCACCACTACACTGGTTGACAGCACCGACAAGGGATGCAACTGGGACAAGACCGACGCGCCTACCGCCGCTGACTTCACCGTCAACGACGGCTGCAAGGCAGGGGCCGTGGCAACCGTCACCACCACTGGGGAGACTCACAGCGGTTGCAACTATGCGCAAACATGGATCGCCAGCTACACCAACGACTGCGGACAGAAGGCCACTCCCGACACCATCACCTTCGTATGGACAGTGACCACTCCGCCGACCATCACCACCACTCTGGTTGACAGCACCGACAAGGGCTGCAACTGGGACAAGGCTGACGCGCCCACCGCCGCCGACTTCACCGTCAACGACGGATGCAAGACCGGTGCCGTGGCCACCGTCACCACCACAGGAGAGACACACACAGGCTGCAGCTATGCACAGACCTGGATCGCCAGCTACACCAACGACTGCG
>Ga0208297_1000509_pt1 | contig 73920 bp, 67 predicted proteins | sample LMS_cellobiose_e_FD_187367 | JGI IMG/M metagenome (GOLD analysis project Ga0208297, IMG submission 187367) | Rumen-fistulated moose microbial communities from Alaska, USA - LMS_cellobiose_enrichment (SPAdes) (version 2) | ecosystem: Host-associated > Mammals > Digestive system > Stomach > Rumen...
CACTTGACTTTTAATCAAGGTGTCCGGAGTTCGATTCTCCGATGGATCACCAGCCAAAACCCCCGTAAAACCCGCATTTCAAGGGTTTTACGGGGGTTTTTGTCTTTTTTGCAAAAGTGGTATAAAATAGTAAGTTTTTGATTCCTGGTGCCGCACGCCTGTGAAATATACGGCCACGTCGCCGCGGCCGCAGCGGGATTCTTGTTTATCCCTGCCGGCATATCTGATGCGGATAAAACTCCTTTCATGTCTATAACGGGCGCAAACACGGCACTTATGCCGTATTTTGCCTAATCCTATAAATCGGGCTGTCGCTTTTTGTCAAATAGAATAATTGAATTTCGTCTTATTATATGATAATTTATAGTTGTAGAGGTGTCTTCCTCTAGCGCGCAAAATTTTTATAATGATGCGGCAAGCCGCGACCCCAACGAGGTGTTCAAAATGAAAGCTACCGGCATTATCAGGAAGGTCGATGACCTCGGTCGCATAGTTCTCCCGCAGGAGCTGCGAAGCAAGCTCGAAATCAAAAAGCGCGATTCTCTCGAGATATTTGTGGAAAACGATTTCATAATACTCAGAAAGTACGTGCCCGCCTGTATCTTCTGCGGCAGCAGCAGCGATACGGTTGAGTATCGCGGAAAGCTCGTCTGTAAAAAATGCATATCAAAACTCAAGGGCTGAGCTGCATCCCTGAATACTGCAATAAAGGCTGCCGGGCTCCCGAACGGGCGTCCGGCGGTTTTTTGTCCGTTTTCGCTTTAAAGAGGGATTCTATCCCTTTTTTCACGGCCGCGCAGCCTCTTTATGTAAAATTTCAATTATTTCTCTCTTTTGCTTGCCTAAAGCGGATGTTTTTATTATAATGTCTATTGTTGCGATAATTTTTACCCTAATCCCCAAAAATCGGGCTTTCCGACGGCGGATGCGAGGCTGTGCGCCCGTCCGCCGCCGTTAAAAACTATCACAGTATCGGAGATGTATCAATGAACTACTCAGAAATCATCGTATTTGTCGTCTATCTCGCCTTTATGATATCAATAGGCGTGTTCTTTTTCATAAAGGACCGCAACGGCGGCGAGAAGACCTACTTTCTCGGCGACCGCAAAATGGGCCCGTGGGTCGCCGCCCTGTCGGCCGGCGCATCCGATATGAGCGCGTGGGTCCTCATGGGTCTGCCCACCTCAATATACGCCCTCGGCCTCGGTCAGGTGTGGATAGCGGTCGGCCTCGCCATAGGCTACGCCGTCAGCTGGATACTTGAAGCGCCGCGTCTTCGTCGCTTCTCCATCGTCGCCAACGATTCGATAACCATCCCCCAGTACCTGACCAACCGCTTCCTGTCGAAGTCAAAGGCGCTGCAGATTATCTGCGCCGTCGTTTTCCTGATGGCCTATACCGTCTATGCGGCGTCCAGCATCAAGGCCTGCGGCACCCTGTTCAACACCGTCATCGGCATTGACGCCAATGTCGCCATGTACATAGCGGCCGTAATAATCATAGCCTATACCTTCCTCGGCGGCTTCTCCGCCGTCTGCTGGACCGACTTTTTCCAGGGCATGCTCATTCTCGGCGCTCTGCTGATAGCCCCTATCTTCGCCGTCGCCATGACCGATATGTCGTCGGCCGCCTCCATTCCGGGCGATTATTGGAATATGTTTTCCAGCTGGCAGGATATTGTATCCGGCCTCGCATGGGGCCTCGGCTATTTCGGAATGCCCCACATCATCATTCGCTTTATGTCCATCAACTCCCACAGGGAGCTTAAAAAGTCGGCAAAGATAGGCATAACCTGGACCGTGCTCATTCTCGTCTTCGCCACCCTTGTAGGCATCGTCGGGCGCCTGTTCCTCGGCTACAGCGACGATATCAATTCCAATTCCCTTGTGTTTATCGCTATGGTGCGGGCGATATTCCCCGGCATAATCTCGGGAATTCTGCTCTCTGCGGTGCTCGCGGCCTCCATGAGCACGGCAGACAGCCAGCTGCTTGCGGCCGCCTCCGCCTTTGCGAGCGACGTCTACAAGCCTATAATCCGCAAGGATAAAATATCCGATAAAGAGATGCTCACCGTCGGCCGTCTGGTCGTTCTCGCCATAGCCGTCTGCTCGGTCATCATCGCCTCCAACCCCAACGCCGGCTCGATTATGAGCCTCGTATCAAACGCCTGGGGCGTGTTCGGCGCCTCCTTCGGCCCCGCCATTATCCTCTCGCTGTTCTGGAAGCGGTTTAACTTCCACGGCGCCGTGGCCGGCATCGTTGCCGGCGCCGTTGTGGACGTCGGCTGGCTGATGTTCTTCTCCTCGACCGGCGTTTACGAGCTCGCCCCCGGCTTCCTTGCGGGGCTTGCGGCGGCCGTTATCGTCACCCTCTGCACCGGTGAGCCCGACGACGAGGTAAAGGCCCTCTTCGACAAGGCCTCCGCCTTCGAGGACTGAACTCTCTCTAAAAGAACCGAATAATATTTTATGCCGGAGCGTCATTCTCACGCTCCGGCATTTTTTCAGCCTTTTTTGTCACAGTTCCTCCGCCGTCAGCTCCTCGAGCGAGGAGGACAGCTCCTCCCACTGCGAATACAGCCCGTCGAGCTCGCCTCTCATGTGATCGAGCTCCCCGCTCAGCTCAAGGAGCCTGCTGCGGTCGCCCGCCACCTCCGGCAGGCACAGCCTCCCCTCGAGCTTCTCTATCGCCGCCTCGGAGCGAGCTATCTCCTCCTCGACACGCGAAATCCGCCCCTGTGTGCGCCGCAGGAGGGACTGGCGCTCCTTCTTCTCGCGGTAGGATACTGCGTTGAGCGAAGGGGGCTTTTTTACCGTCTCCTCGGGTTTCCTTTCGGGCAGGCTTTCGATAAACCCGTCGTAATCACCCTCGAAGCTCGCGCAGCCCTCGGCGTCGAGATAGCATATCCTGTCGGCGAGGCGATTGATAAAATACCTGTCGTGCGACACGCACAGCACAGTTCCCGGATAATCGGCTATCGCCTCCTCAAGGGCCTCGGCCGAATTGATATCGAGGTGATTTGTCGGCTCGTCAAGCACCAGCAGGTTGGCCTCGCTCAACATCAGCTTGAGCAGCGCGACCCTCGCCCTCTCCCCTCCGGACAGGCGATTGAGCTCGCGCGTCACCGTCTCCCCCTTGAAAAGGAAGGCGGCAAGGGCGCAGCGCACCTCGGTCTGCGTCATCTTAGGGCAGGCGTCCCACACCTCGTCTATTATGCGCTTCGAGCTTATAAGCTCCCTCTGTGTCTGCTCATAATAGGCGGGGACGATATTTTCCCCCAGCCTGACCCTGCCGCGGTCGGGCGCCGTGCGGTGCATGATTATATTGAGCAGGGTGGTCTTGCCGCAGCCGTTCGGCCCAAGCAGAAAGACGCGCTCCCCGTTTTTAATCAGCATATCGACCCCGCTGAACAGCATTTTCCCGCCGAAGGATTTTTCAACCCCCTTGACCTCGAGGACCTCGTTTGCACCGCCCTCCCTCGCGCTGAATTCAAAATGTATCGACTCGGGATCGGCGTCGGGCTTTTCAAGCTCCTTTTTCATGCGCTCGATCTGCTTGAGCTTGCTCTCGGCGGTGCGTATGTTTCGCTCCCTGTTCCAGCGGCGCTGGTTGCTTACTATCCCCTCCACCCGCCTTATCTCGCGGGTCAGATTCTTATAGCGATGCTCGGCTGCCTCCCTTGCCGCAGCCTTTTTTTCGGCATACTGCGAATAGCCGCCGCTGTACCTGATGAGCCTGCCGTTTTCTATTTCCATAGTGGAGGTCGTGACCCTGTCGAGGAAATACCTGTCGTGGGATATGACTATGAACGCCCCTCCGTACGAGCGCAGGAAATTCTCCAGCCAAGCTACGGCATCGATGTCGAGGTGGTTGGTCGGCTCGTCGAGCAGCAGCAGCTTTTTTTCGGAAAGAAGTATCGACGCGAGCTCCACCCTCGTGCGCTGCCCGCCCGAGAGGTTTCTTACCGGCATCGACAGCTCCTTCTCCTCAAAGCCGAGGCCCAGCAGGGTCGAGCGCGCCCTCGCGCGGAAGGTAAGGCCGCCCTCGCGCTCGAATTTCTCGCGCAGGCGGTGCTGCTCGTTTATCCTCGCCTCGTCGCCCGCGCCGCCGTCGATAAGGGCGGCGAGCCGCGCCAGCTCCGCCTCCATCGCTTCAAGCGGGGCAAACGCCTTTAAAATCTCTTCGAGAACGGTGCTGTCCGACGTGTAATCGGCCTGCTGCTCCATATAGCCGATCTCGGCGCCGCGCGCAAGGCCGATACTGCCCTCGTCATACTCCGTCTCGCCGGTGAGTATGCGAAAAAGTGTTGATTTCCCCGCGCCGTTTACCCCTATAAGGCCTATCTTGTCCTTCTCGTCCACGGCAAAGCTGATGCCGTGCAGCAGCTCGTCGGCCCCGAAGCTCTTTTTAAGGCCGTTTACGTTAAGCACCTGCATTGTTGTTCTCCTTGTTCTCGGCTGCGGCTTTAAAGACCCACAGCCTGTTGCCGAGGTAATTTATCGCAATGGTGAAAAAGGCTATAAGCACCTTGCACACCATCTTCGGCAGACCCATGACGCCGAAGAACAGCCGCATCAGCAGCAGGCTCGCGCCGAGTGACATGAGATTGACGCAGACGAATTTTACAAATTCCGCCCCGCCGAGCTTCTTTCCGCTTTTAAAGGTCCACTTGTGATTGAGCACATAGCTGTTGACGGTAGCCGTCGAATAGCTTATCACCTGCGAGGGATAGACGCTCCACGACAGCACTACGCTCAAAAGCCAGAATATTACAAAATCGACCGCCGTGTTGCTCACGCCGACCAAACCGAAGCGGACGAATCTCAGCAGCTCGCCGCCCTTGTATTTTTCATAAAGGGAGAGTATTTTTTCCTTCATCGAGTTTCACCGCCATCCTCTTTGGGGCCCGTATAGCCCGCGCCGTATACCGCCCATCGGTCCGCCTCCCGAACGATGCGGGCAAAAAGAGCTCCGTTTGCGTCCCTGAGTTCATAGCCATCCTCCGCCTCGAAAACAGACAGCTCCGCGACGTGCCCCGGGTCATACCCCCCGGCCCCCCACACGCCGTAAAACGCGTCGTAGGCTCCGGGCTCAGGGTACGTCTGATAGATATATTTATCCATTTCAAGCGGATACAGATGCAGGCCGTATTTAGCTCCGTTTCGGGCGTAGACCGCCCCCGTCAGCGCCCAGTCGCTCGAGGCGACCGAGGTTATGTGCTCGCCGTGGGGCACGACCGACGGGTCATACCTTACGCTTGCCCCGACGAGGGCGACGTTTCCCTCCTGCCGCCCCTGCGCGACGTACGGGCAGAGCTCCTCGAGCAGAGCCGCGTCGGCCTCGCCCGTTTTGCTGTACGCCGTCACCTCAAAAAGGCTCGCAGCCGTCAGCACCGCGCACACGACGAGGGTCACCGCCCTTGTAATGCGCGGCCGTCCGCCGCAGACGAGCCTGACCGCGGCGTCGGCCGTCAGCCCAGCCCCCAGCATGGAGGGGAGGGCGTTTCGAAAAGCTATAAACGAATTGGGCAGCAAGAAGAACAGCGTCAGCGGCGCCGCGAACAGCGCCGCGCCGCACACGAGCTGGCAAAGCGCCGGACGCGCCGCAAAAGCGGCCCTGTCCTCCCCATCAGTCCTCGCCGCAATTATAAAAAACAGCGCAGCGACGCATACCGCGGCGGCCGCAGCGAGCGCCGCCGCCGCGGGGTTTTCGAGCGCCCTGCCCGCTATTGCGGAGCATTCGCTCATAAGGTCCCTTTTGAGCAGCCGCGGGCCGAGGTTGAAAAACACATTTCTTATCTGCCCCATAACCCCCATAAAGTGCTGGGGATAGTCGGCCCCGAAGGTGACCAGCTTCATCCTTCCCTCGTTCATGCCCGACGGGACGAACAGATAACAGCAGGCGACCGGCACAAGAGCGGCAAAGGGCGCCGCCCACTCGGCCGCGCGCGCCCTTTTGTCATAATAAAGCGCCATGAGCAGCAAAAGGAACGACACTATCGTCATCTGCTCGTAAAAGCAGTAGGAGCAGAGCGCAAACAGGACATAGAGCGCAAAAAAGCCCCTCCCGCCCTTTTTAAGCCGGAGCTCGAGCGCCAGCATCGCAAGGGCGCAGAACAGCAGGGGCGGTCCCATCCTCGTCGAGGCCGACAGCCAGAAGACCCCCTCCATCGATATCGGGCAGAGCAGCAGCACGGCAAAAACAAGGCCGCCCGTCCCCCACCACCGGCGGAAAAAGGCGAGCATTATCATCCCCGCCGCCGCGAATATGCAGAACATCACGGCCGTCGCCATATTGAGGCTTCCCCACATGCTCGACCAGAAGTACACGTCGAATATCCCCGCAAGGGGACGGGCCGACAGCAGACCGAGGGCCAAAAGCACCGAGCGCAGCCTGTCGTCGCTGAAGGTGTACACACGGTACTGTATAAAATCGTCGAGCATGGGGTAGTAGCGCACGCACATGAGCAATGCGAGACATGCGGCCACAGGGAGAATACCGATAACGGCGCTCTTTATTTCACCCTTGTTCTTCATCGTCCCTCCTCTGCGCCTGAACGGCGCCGAGACGCTTTCTTACGCCGAAAAGCTCGCCCAGCATCGCGCAGGTGTCCCTCACCGGCCGGACGCTGGATTTTCCGTGGCGCACCACCCTGACCGGCATCTCCTTTATAACTGCGCCCGAGCGTCTTATTACAGACAGCAGCTCAAAATCTATCCCGAACCGGTCGGAGCGGCACTTCGCAAAGGCCGAGCGTGCGAGCTCCCCCTCGAAGAGCTTAAAGCCGCACTGCGTGTCGCCGTAAGGCAGGCCCAGCACAAGCCGCTGCACCATACGAAAGCCCCACGACATCAGCCTGCGCGCCGGCGTATAGCTGCCGTACCCGTCGGGGCTGAGCAGGCGCGAGCCGATAACGGCTCGGCATCCCTCCGCCCTCATGACGTCTATAAACGAACAGAGGGGCTCGAAGCCGTAGGCGAGGTCGGCGTCGGTGAAAAACACCATGCCGCCACGGCTCAGAGCCGCCCCGTCACGCAGGCTTCTCCCCTTGCCGCAGTTCTTTTCATGGGTCAGCACCTCGACCCTCTCATCAACGCAGGCTTCTATGAGGGCGCCTGTCGCGTCGGTGCTTGCATCGTCCACCAGCACCGCCCGGCAGGCGACGCCCCGCGCCTCAAGTCTGTCCATGCAGGCGGTCAGCTCGTCCAGCAGACGGGGGACGTTGTCCTGCTCGTTATAAAGGGGTATTATTACAGACAGGCTGTCAAGCTTTTCCAACGCGCACACCTCTTCTCTTGCAGTATTTTACCATATTCGGCCTGTCAAGTAAATACGCCGTCGTCCGGACCTTCTCCCCCGCGTCTGCAGAAAGACTCTGCACAGGCTCCCGCCCGTCGTTGACTGCAAGGGCGCAAAGTAATATAATTTTATTGTCAGTTTGCCGGTGCTGCGGCGGTCCGCAGGGCGGCGCAAAAGAACACAAGCGGAGGGCTAAAGGTATGAAAATGACATTTCGCTGGTACGGCAGCAAAAGCGACAGCATACTTCTCAGTCAGATAAAGCAGATTCCCGGCATGACAGGCGTAATGGGCTTTCTCGATTATAAGCCGGCCGGCGAAATCTGGTACGAGGACGAGATTAAGGCCTATATCGACGAGGTGCACTCGGCCGGCCTCGAGTGCGAGGTCATCGAGTCGGTCAACGTCCATGAGGATATAAAGATGGGCCTTCCCACCCGCGACGAGTATATTAAAAACTACTGCATCACCATCCGCAACCTCGCTTCTCACGGCGTCAAGGTCATAATCTACAACTTCATGCCGGTCTTTGACTGGCTGCGCACCGACCTTGCCCGCCTCATACCGGAGGATGGGTCAAACAGCCTCTATTTTGACGAGGCGGAGCTCGGCACGATGGGGCCTATGGATATCGTGCGCAACACGATAGAAAACAGCAACGGATTCTCTCTGCCCGGCTGGGAGCCCGAGCGCCTGTCCGAGCTCGAGACCACCTTAAAGCGCTACGAGCAGCTCACCTGCGACGACCTGCTTGAGAACTACCGCTATTTCCTCAAGAGCGTCATCCCCGTCTGCGAGGAATGCGGCGTGGTCATGGCCTGCCATCCGGACGACCCCGCGTGGCCCATTTTCGGCCTGCCCCGCATAGCCCACGACCGGCAGGGCTACGACAGGATAGTCAAGCTCTGGGATTCTCCCAGCAATACCCTCTGCCTGTGCACCGGCTCGCTCGGCTCAAACCCCGACAACGACATCCCCGCCATGATACGCCACTTCGGCTCGATGGGCAGGATAAGCTGCCTGCACGTGCGCAACGTAAAGCACCTCGGCTACCGCAGATTCCGCGAGGCGGCCCATCTGTCGTCGGCCGGCAGCCTCGACATGTACGAGATAATGAAGGCCATATACGATGCCTGCCCCGACGCGTACATCCGTCCCGACCACGGGCGCATGATATGGGGCGAGACCGGCCGCCCCGGCTACGGCCTGTATGACCGCGCGCTCGGCGCCTGCTATCTCAACGGCCTGTGGGAGGCTATCGACAAGCAGGCGGGCAAATAATCTTCGCCGTACGAAGGCGTACAGCTCCTATGTCATTTTGCCCTATCTGCGCATTCAATAATTGTTTAAATTGCAGAAAAATCTTTGAATTTTCCGATTTTATTGAAACCGCATCCCCCGAAAGTATAAAATATAAGCGGAATTACCGCGGCCCCGCGCATCAGAAAAAAAGTGGCCGCAGCAAAATATCAGCCGAAAGGAAGTTGGAAAAATGAGCGCAATAGGCGACAGCCTCGAAAAAATGTTTTCCCTCAAGGATAAGGTCATCCTTCTGACCGGCGCGGCCGGCGGCATAGGCAGCGTTATGGCCAAGGGCCTCGCTGGAGCGGGCGCCGACATGGTGCTTTGCGATATCGCGACGGATAAGCTCGAAGCCCTTGCCAAAGAGATAGAGGCGGACGGCGGCAGCGCCTCCTGCTTCAAGCTCGACGTCACCTCAATGGATTCCATACATTCCTGCGTTGACAGCGTTATTGAGAAGTACGGCCGTATAGACGTGCTCATCAACTGCGCCGGCATAAACAGGCGCGAGGGCATGCTCGACGTTGAGGAGAGCACCTACGACCGCATAATGAACATCAACCTCAAGGGCCTCTACTTCATGTCCCAGGCGGTCGGTATGTACATGATGAAGGCCGGCAAGGGCAACATAATCAACATGGCCTCCCACAACTCGGTTGGCATGCTGGGCGGCTGCTCGGTATACGGCGCGACCAAGAGCGGCGTTACCGCTCTGACCCGCTCCATGGCCGTTGAGTGGGCGAAGTACGGCATCCGCTGCAACGCCATCGCTCCCGGCCACATCCTCACTCCCCTCACTACCGTCACCTGGGAGCATCCGACCCGTTCGGTATATCTTAAGGACCGCATAGCCATGCGCCGCCCCGGCACTCCGGAGGAGATAGTCGGCTGCGCCATCATGCTCGCTTCCGACGCGTCTTCCTACATGTCGGGCCAGATGGTCCACATCGACGGCGGCTGCCTCGCCGGCGGCATGCCTTGGGATTTTGACACCAAGTATTGATTTCGGTTTACATAAAGGCTAAAGGGGCGGCGCGCTGAGCCGTCCCTTTATCCTTAAAAAAGGCCGTTCCCGCATTTTCGGCGGATTTGCCGTCCGTCCGTTCCCACAGGGCGATTTCGGCCTTAATCAGGAGGTCATATATGCATCTGTCATTTCTCGGCGCGGCGAGGGAGGTCACCGGAAGCTGCCACTTCCTCGAGGTCGCCGGCAAAAAAATTCTTATAGACTGCGGCATGGTCCAGGGCCCCGATGAAAAAAATCAGTCCGATTTCCCCCTGAATCCGGCCGATATAGACTATATCCTCGTCACCCACGCCCATATAGACCACACCGGGCGCATACCCCTCCTTACAAAGCTGGGCTTCGGCGGCGAGGTGCACGCGGTCGACGCCACCTGCGACCTGTGCGCCGTCATGCTGCGCGACAGCGCCCACATTCAGGAATTTGAGGCTGAATGGCGCAACAGGAAGGCCCAGCGCGCCGGCAGGGAGCCCTTCGTTCCCCTCTACACCATGCCCGACGCCGAGGCCGCCATAAAGCTCTTCGTCCCCCACGAGTACGACGTCAGATTCACCCTGTGCGACGGCGTCGACGTGCGCTTCAAGGATGCGGGGCATCTGCTCGGCTCGGCCAGCATCGAGGTCTGGGCAAGCGAGGGTGAAACGACCAGAAAGCTGGTCTTCTCGGGCGACATAGGCAACCTCGACCAGCCTATAATCAACGACCCCGAGTATCTCTCCGATGCTGACTATATAATTACGGAATCCACCTACGGCGACCGCAGCCATCCGGCCAGAGCCTACGATTACTGCGAGCGCTTTGCCGAGATTATCCAGCGCACCTTTGACCGCGGCGGCAACGTCGTTATCCCCTCCTTTGCCGTGGGCCGCACGCAGGAGCTGCTGTACTATCTGCGCGAGATAAAGGAAAAGGGCATGGTAAAGGGGCACGACGGCTTTACCGTCTATGTCGACAGCCCCCTTGCGCGGCAGGCCACCGAGATTTTCAGGGAAAATGTGCGCGGCTACTACGATCCCGAGGCCAGCGCCCTTATAGCAAGGGGGATAAACCCCCTCGACTTCCCCGGCCTTAAAATAACCGACACCAGCGAGGAGTCGAAGCTGATAAACTTCGATCCCGAGCCGAAAATAATCATCTCGGCGTCGGGCATGTGCGACGCGGGCCGTATCAAGCATCACCTCAAGCACAATCTCTGGAGACCCGAGTGCACCGTCGTTTTCGTCGGCTTTCAGGCGATAGGCACGGTGGGCCGCTCCATAGTCGACGGGGCGCAGAGCGTCAAGCTCTTCGGCGAGACCATCGAGGTCAAGGCCGAGATAACCCAGCTCCACGGCATATCGGGTCACGCAGATAAGGACGGCCTGCTCAAATGGATCGGCCACTTCACCGAAAAGCCGCAGAGGGTCTTCGTCGTGCACGGCGAAAACAGCGTCTGCGAGAGCTTCAGCTCGCTGATTTACGAGCAGCTCGGCTTTGACGCGGTCGCCCCGCTGCGCGAGGCAAAATACGACCTGATAAAGAACGAGTGCATCGAAACGGGCTATGCGCTCAAGCCGAGGGCCGCGGCCCCCGCGCAGAGCGTGTCGGCGATATTCGGCGAGCTGCTGGCCGCCGTCGCCCGCCTGTCCTCTCTCGTCTCGTCGAGCTCGGGCCGCGCCAACAAGGATATCAAAAAGCTCACCCGTCAGATAAACGATATCTGCGACGATTGGGAAAGGTAAAGGTCCCGTCACAGGCACGGGCAAAGCTCATATCACGCAAAAAAGCGGGCTATGCCCGCTTTTTTGCACCCCCCGCGCCGGTTTGACAGCAATTCCCGCTTATGCTATACTTTATGCGCGCATTTGCGCTCCCGTGGTGGAATTGGCAGACACGATGGATTTAGGTTCCATTGCCCAAAGCGTGCAGGTTCAAATCCTGTCGGGAGCACCACCCCGCCGCAGGCCTAATACCTCCTGCGGCGGCTTTATTATATTTGCAAAAAGAGCAGCCCTGCGGCGATATCGCCGCGGGGCTGCTCTTTTCGGCGGAAAAACCCGCCTCACTTCTCGCAGAAGAATTCGATTATTTCCCCCGCCGCGCCCTTGCAGAAGGCTATCCGCGCCGGAAAGGGCGGATCGGAGGGTATTGCTATATCGTGCGGCTCCTCGGTCACGGGATAGCCGTTCTTCCTTACCGCCTCTATGCAGGCGTCGACGTCGTCTGTTGTAAGGGCTATGTGCTCTATCTGCCCCATCGTACGGCCGGGCTCGGCGTCGGCGAATATCTCGATTATTCTGTCGCCCGTGTCCAGCATGCAGCCCGAGCCCGCTCCCTCGCCCCATGTACGCAGCATTTTCAGACCGAGTATATCGCGGTAAAAGGCTATCGCCCTTTTCATCTCCTCCACGCCGGCGCAGCGCAGCGCCGCATGGTGGAAGCCCTTTATCATTGACATTTTTTCTCCCTCCTGTCCGGGTTTACATGTTTATTTATACGATTTTTCGAGTATCCACAGCACGTCCCCGTCGCTGACCTCTGCGGGATCGACCGCGAACAGACCGCCCATCGTGTCGCGGGCGTTCTTTGCGATGTCGGCGAGCTCCTCCCTCTTCATACCGTAGGAGCTAAGCTCGATGTTGTCTACGCCGCAGGCCTTCTGCAGGCCGCGCAGCGCCTTGACAAAGTCCTCGGGCCTTGCCGCATCCCTTTTGCCGAGAGCCTTTGCCATATCTATGAGCCTTTGGGCGCAGGCGTCCTTTCTGATGAAGTTCTCATAATATGCGCAGCTTATCGATATCAGCGCCGCACCGTGGGGCAGGTTGGAATAGAACGCCCCCATCGCATGGGCGATGCTGTGCTCCGATATGCAGCCCGACAGGGTCTCGACCATGCCCGCAAGGGTGTTGGCGAGGGCCACATCCTCTCTTGCCTTCATGTCCCCGCCGTCCTTGACCGCCTTGGCGAGCGACGAGCCGACGAGCTCTATCGCCTTGAGGGTCAGCACATCGCTTATCGGGCTTGCGCCCTTGTTCAGATAGCCCTCGGTGCTGTGGAACAGCGCGTCAAAGCCCTGATACGCCGTCAGATGAGGGGGCACGCTCGCCATCAGCTCGGGGTCCACTATCGAAAGGAAGGGGAAGGTCCCGTCGCAGCCGAAGCCTATCTTCTCCTGGGTATCCTCCTTGGTTATAACGGTGAAGGGGTCGGCCTCGGTGCCGGTGCCGGCCGTCGTCGTTATTGCAACTATGGGAAGGGGCTTTATCTCGACCTTCCTGCCCTTGCCCGAGCCGCCCGAGATGTAATCCCAGTAGTCGCCCGGGTTGGTCGCCATGACGGCTATGGCCTTGGCGCTGTCTATGCTGCTGCCGCCTCCCATGCCGATTACAAAGTCGCACCCCTCGGCTTTGGCGAGAGCCGAGCCCTCATCCACGTGGGTCTTTATGGGATTGGGCAGTATTTTATCGAATATGACGTATCCGACGCCCGCCTTTTCCAGCTCGGCGCAGAGAGTATCGAGATATCCCTGTGCGCGCATCGACTTGCCGGAGGAAATGACAATAAGGGCCTTTTTGCCGGGCAGCTCCTGTTCATGGAGCTTTTTGAGCATCCCCGCACCGAAAAGCACCCTCGAGGGCATGTAGAACTGATAGGACATATTCTTCACCTCATTAAATTTTTTGCCGGAAGCCTTTTTAAACCCGTTTTTTCGATCCGTCCGGCTCAGCCCTATTATAATCCATGCGGATATGATAATTCAATATCCGCCGCGAAAATTACGCCTTTGTCACCGCCGCCGCATCTCCTCAACCGAACGCGTCATCCGTTCCTTGAGCTCCTGCTGTTTCGTTGCTTTTCTCTGAATGCTGCTGTATAATAAATTTAATAAATCCGCATTCCCCATGCAGTCTGTTTTTCGCATTCGGACTCTGTGCAGAGCAGCTGAGCATCGGCATTCTTTTATTATCAATTTCGATCTGTGCCGCAAGGAGGGCAAGACCATGAAAAAACGGGTGTTAAGTATTCTTCTGGCTATTATGTTCTGTGTGTCGCTGCTGCCGGTTACGGCAAGCGCCGCCACGGCGGCGCCCCAAGAAGTTTCCACATGGACAGAACTGCAGGCGGCTCTCTCAGCCGGCGGAGATATCATCCTGACCGCCGACGTGACCCCCGATAACCCGTTCTGGGCAGACGCGCTGACTGTCTCCTCGGGCGTCACCGCGACGCTGGACCTGAACGGCCATACGGTGGACAGAGGCTATACGGAGCAGGGCTTTGACGGCAGCGTCATCAAAGTTTCCGGTACGCTGACCGTTATCGACAGCGACCCCGCGGCGGGCGGCGTCATCACCGGCGGCTTCCCCGACCAGTACGGCGGCGGTGTGCAGATCCTGGGCGGTACCTTTAATCTGCAGGGCGGCAGCATTACCGGCAACAGTGTGGGCAAGACCGGCTTTTTCGGCTCGGAGGGTCTCGGCGGCGGCGTGTATCTGCAGTCCGGCACCTTCAACATGTCCGGCGGCGCGATCACCGGCAACAAGGCGCTTGGCTCCACTCTGGGGAGCAATCTTGGCCGGGGCGGCGGCGTGTATATCACCGGAGGCGCCTTCAGCTTCACCGGCGGCGAGATCAGCGGCAATGATGCCGGTGCGATCGGCGGCGGCGTGTATCTTGCTTCGACCTACAGCGGTCACGACGGAACAATCAACGTCTCCGGCGGCGCGGCCGTTACGGACAACACGGTGGGCGGCGCGGACAGCAACGTCTATCTGGAAGATGGAGGCGTCATCACCGTCACCGACGCGCTGACCGGCACGATCGGCGTCACCATGCAGACCCCCGGCGTGTTTACCGGCGGCCTTAACGGCCGCGGTACGACGGATAACTTCAAAAGCGACGACGCAGGTCTTGCCGTTTCGCTCACCGACGCAGGCGAAGCACAGCTTGCGGAAAAGCACATCTACTCCGTCACCGTCACCCCCGGTGAGCACATGACCCTGTCCTCCGGCTCCGAGTCACAGACCGACCTTACAGGCGCCATGACCGACGTGATATACACCGCCAATGATGGGTATTACTTCCCGACGGATTACGCTGTCGCCTCCGTCAACGGCATCAGCGTGACCCGCAGCAGCGACACCCAGATCACCGTCTCCGGCACACCCACGGCGGACGCGGGCATCACCCTTCCAGCGGCTGCGGAATATCTATATCCGTTATGGATCGGCGGTGTGCAGGTCAAGGGCTCCAACAAGAACGATATAACGTCTGCGATAAACGCGGCGGCCGGGAGCACGGTCGCTTCGGGCACAGCCAGCCTTTCGCTGAATGCGTACGGCTATACGGAAGGCAAGCCTCTGCACTATGACCTGACGCTCACCCTCACGGATTTTGAATATACAGGGCAGGGCTGCGAGTTTGAGAGCGGCAAGTATGCAGCCGTGTACTTTAAGGGCAACGGAGAAAGAGGCGAAGGCTTCTATCCCAAATTCTATGCAGAAGGCGAACTCATCGTCGACGTCAACGGAGAATGCAGCATTACACAGCAGCTTGATGATCCGTCAGCCTCAGTTTCCGGATGCTACGGAATATACGCATACAGCGGAGGCAACAGAGATACCGGTCTGTATTTCCAGAACAGCGGAAGCTTAACCGTTGCTGTCGGCAATAACGGCGCCAAGGATGTCGCCTCCGGTATTTATGTATACGGCCATTGTTATGCTCACGGCGCAAGCCTTACCTGCGTCGGGCCCGCTTCAGGCGCGACCGTCAGCAGCGGCATCACGCTGTATTCCAGAACCTATTATCTCTGCGCGAGAAATGGCGGGGCCATCACCGCCAGCGGCGCGGATTACGCGGTAAGAGACCGTACAGCGGGAGACAACTACTCCCTGATCCAGTACAAGACTGATGATTACAGCCTTATCGTGGGCGCAAATGCCGACGGAAGCGGTGCGGCCAGATATACAGGGGCCACAACTGCGAACGGAATCAATACGAACGTAAACGCAAAAAATCTGGCAAACTACAAGTATGTTGCAATTAAACATCCTTCCTTTACCGTCACCGTCACCCCCGGTGAGCACATGACCCTGTCCTCCGGCTCCGAGTCACAGACCGACCTTACAGGCGCCATGACCGACGTGATATATACCGTCAATGATGGCTATTACTTCCCGACGGATTACGCTGCCGCCTCCGTCAACGGCATCAGCGTGACCCGTAACAGCGACACCCAGATCACCGTCTCCGGCACACCCACGGCGGACGCCGTCATTACACTGATCTCGCCCACGGCCATACCCGCCGTTCCCGCCGCCATCCCCGACAGCGCGACGACCGCCGTCGAATCATATAACCGGCTCGCCTTCGCCGCCGTGGAGGGGCAGGAATATGTGCTCGCAGCCGACGGCGCCGCTCCCGACTGGACCGGTACTCTCACCCCCGAGGATGGCGAAATCGTCCTTACCGACCTGAACGGCGGTGCGAGATACGCCGTATATACCCGCGTCGCCGCGACCGATACCGCACCGGCGGGCGCAGCCGTCGCGACCCCCTTCGTCACCGCTGTCAGCTCCTACGGCTGGTTCGGCAACAGCGACCCCGGTCTTATCGGCGGAACCTTTACCGCCGACTTTGACGCCGTTGCCCCGCTTGACTATCAGTGGTATTCCTGCGACGACGAGAACGGAGCTAACGAGAGCGCCATTGCGGGCGAAACGAATCAGCAATATACCGTGGCGGCGGCCATAGAGGGCAAGTATTATTTCGCGAAGGCCTTTATCGACGGCATTGAGGTCGGCGCATTTTCCCCCATAGGTCCCGCATCCTACGGCACGGTTATCTTCGACAGCAAGGGCGGCGCCGACGTGGGCAGTCAAAGTGGGCTTGTATACGGAGACAAGCTCACGGTCGCCGAGCCCACACGCGACGGTTATTACTTCGCGCAATGGTATCTCGATGAAGAATACACCGAAGCATGGACCCTTGACACGAACATCGTAAACGCTGTTGAAACCGTCCTTTACGCCAAGTGGAGCCGCATACCCCTTGAAACCTTTGAGGGTACTCTCTATGAGGCTGACGGCACGACCCCGCTTGCGGGCGCGACGGTCACGCTGACACAGGGCAGCGCGACGCTCGGCGCCGCCGTAACCGACGCCGACGGCAAGTTTACCTTTAAAGCCCCTGAGGGCACTTATAACATCGTGGCCGAAAAGAACGACGTCTTCAAGACCGCTCTCGTCGAGCTGGAGGCAAATCATGCCATAACGGTAAGCATGCCCGAGGGAAAACGCAGCTCCTTGGTATTTAACTACAGCGCCGGAGCCTTTCCCGTCACCGTGGGCGGTCTGGATGCTGTCGCCGACGGCATAACGGCAGGCGCAAACGACGATGTGGCCGTCATTCTCAGGTCGACAGCCGATGCAAATACCGGCTTTGTGCTTTCCGCCGGGCAGCTGGCGGAATTTGAGGCCGGAAAGGCCGCAATAAGGGCTCTGCCGGATGCCGGAAGCAAGACGCTTGAGTTTTTCAGCCTGACGCTGGAAAAGACGGTCAACGACGGGGAGCCGACGGATATCGGCGGCACGAACACACAGCTGCTGACTATCATAATTCCTTACGACACAAGCGGCAGAAATAACATCACGGTCTATCGCTATCACGGCGCGGCGGCCGAGGCTATGACGCGCAATCCCGCCGCAGGCGAGGAGGGCTTCACCGTCGGCGACGGCTTTATTACCATATACGCAAGGTCCTTCTCCGCCTACGCCATAGGCTATCGGATGGCCGGCTCTTCGGGCGGCAGCGGCGGCGGAACGACCGGATACAGGGTCACAGTCACAGCCAACGCGGGCGGCACGGCAAGCGTCAATCCCACTATCCCGGAGAGCGGCGATAAGGTGACCGTCACCGTAAAACCCGACAAGGGCTTCGTGACCGCCAGCGTCGCCGTAACCGACGCCTCCGGAAAAGCCGTAGCCGTGACAAAGAACGCAGACGGCACCTACTCCTATACTCAGCCGGACAGCAGGGTGACGGTCGACGTCAGGTTCAGGGAGACAGGAAAATCATCGGCAAATCCCTTCGCGGACGTGGCGGAGGACGCCTATTACCATGATGCGGTCCTCTGGGCGTACGAGAACGGTATTACCTCCGGTACGGCTCCCACAACCTTCTCCCCTTATGACAAAGCAACAAGAGCCCAGACCGTGACCTTCATCTGGCGGGCCGCAGGCTGTCCCGAGCCGACCTCGACGGAAAACCCCTTCACCGACGTCAGCGAGGACGATTATTATTACAAGGCGGTCCTCTGGGCATACGAGAACGGTATTACCCTCGGTACGGACGATACCGCCTTCAGCCCCTCCGGCACAGTCGACAGGTCGCAGGTCACCGCTTTCCTCTACCGTTATATTAAGTCCCTCGGCGGCGGCTTTACCGGCGCATGGGCTTTCCCTCTTTTATACAATGACGCGCAGAGCGTGCCCGAATACGCCTACGAGGCTTTTTGCTATATGACTATGGAGGATATAATACAGGGCGGCGACGACAACAACCTTATGCCCCTTGAGGATTGCCTCCGCTGCCAGATAGTGACGATACTTTACAGATATTTCACTAAGTAACCGCGCACTGCATATCTTCTGAAATAGGCACGAAAAAGCACGGCGTCCGCTTTTGCGGACGCCGTGCTTTTGGCGGACAGGGTGGGATTCGAACCCACGGACGGTTGCCCGTCACCTGATTTCGAGTCCGTGAAGTTGAAGGTAATCTTAGGCATTCTTGTGTATGTTTTAGGCATTCTTGTGCACCCCACCGAGGACTCAAAAAGCCAGTAACCACAAGGGTTTTCAGCCAAAAAGCCCGATAAATCAAGGGTTTTCGATCAAATTCGAACCCCTGCGAAAAATGCAAAAATTTCAGCCGTTTGGGGAGAATTTGGGGAGAAAAACGCCGTTTGGGGAGAAATCGGGAAGAAAAAAAGGGCCAAAGACGCCCACAAAAACGATCTGGATCTCTGCTGTTGACCAATTAAAAAACAAGGAGAATTCAGATGACCAATTCAGAAATCGAAGCGATCCGCAGAGATTATCCGAAGATCGTTTCCAAAGATCAGCTTTACAGAATCTGCCACATTAGTAAAGCAACAGCTTTGTATCTTTTGCAAAGCGGTTGTATTCCATGTAGCAACAGTGGTAAAAAGACAAGAAAGTATCGCATTGAGCTTGAAGATATAATCACCTATCTTCAGCGCCGAGAAGTATTTCCGATAGAATTTAAGCCACCGGAAGGATACTACATAGAAAAAAGTCACTCCGAAGCGCATCATCACAAACGCGCTTACATACCGCAGGATCTTTTGCCTGGATCGCGTTTCTTCTTTGAGGAAAAAATGCAGAAATACGGCGACGTGATGACAACATCTGATGTGTCAAAGTTTCTGGGGTATTCAAAAAAGACAGTTGTAAGTTGGCACGAAAAAAATGAGATTAAAGACTTTGTAATCAAAGGCAAGTTGATATTTCCTAAAGAGTACCTTATTGATTTCATAGTCAGTGACCGTTGTAACAATATCCTGTTGAAGTCAAGTAAGCATATCAATCTGATAAAAGAATATCTATCTGCCGAATAAGAAAAAAGTCCTCTACATTTTTCCGTAAATGTAGAGGACGTTCTTATTATGGAATAATCAAATTGTCGTCGTTCTTGTTGTTTTGTAGGTGGAGTCCGCACATGTTGGTGTCTCATTAAGTCATAACTCATATCATTAGTTTACCACTAAGCCTAACCGCTGCACGGACTATAAACAATTATATCAAAAATGACTACCGAACCTTGTAGGAACGGTAGTCATTTCATTTGTTCTATGATTGCTTCTATTGCTTCAAGCTTTTCTTGCTTGAATCCCTTCATCTTATCGTATAACTCATCGAGCTTTCCAGGATTCCTATTATCGATATCAAAAAACTCGGATGGTGAGATACCAAGATATTCGCATATATAAAAGAATGCCGTCATAGAGGGCAAATTGTTGCCATTCTCAATATTGTTTATATAACCGGCTCCTTGCCCGATGGAAAGACTCATATCGCGTGCGGAAACGCACTTTTTAGTACGGAGTTCAGCCAGTCTTTTCGGGAAATCTTCTTCTGAAAACATCATATCACCACCTTTCAACCTTCTGTGTTTTATTATACACTACACAGTTGGTAAAACTGTCCTGTTCAGGCGGTAATATATATTGACACATCCTGCTTGGCGGGATATAATGTTTAAGAATATCCGATTTGCGGGTTGAGTTGGTATAATTATTGTTCCGTGGTATTACTCCCTTCTGCAAGTTGTACTACTTCTATTTTGTCCCACTCAATTATTTTAATCAAATCATCTGTTTTATCGTCAATAGGAAGATTGATGAATTCACCAACATCCTTGTCATTAAACCCACCGTAATAGTATTCCCACGGTGCGTCAAAACAAGGAATGATACCGACCTTTCCTTTTCCTGATATATATTTTGCTATGATAGCCCCGTCATAGATATACACAGGTGTGTTCTTTTTCCGAAGCGCGTTATAGAACCGGACGGCATATTCGGGACAGCAGTATTCATTTTGTGATAGGGTTAAATAGTAGCCACGCTCATCTTTACAAACAGACAGGTGTAGCCTTGTCCTCGAACCGCCTTGAATGGCTTCCCACATGTGGCTCGGATTCTCAATTTCCCATTTCTTTTCAGTTGAGAGCTCAAACCATTTATCAAACTCCTCAGGAGAATCCGGATCAATGGTAAGCATACCACCGTTTCTGTCGTCGGCGTAACGTTTATACATTTCAAGTGATGTCTTGAAATCATATCCTTCAAGCTTGTTTTCATTGTAACCCAGCCTACATAATTCAATATACCGGTTTACAGTCATTTCGCTGAATCTTCCTGATGGCTTGTAGTGTTCCTCGTCGTTTGCCTCAGAAAGATGCCGAATGAATTGATCACACTCAGAACGGCTGAGAATATCAAAGTGTTTTTTCTCAGCATCCGGATACAGTTTCCAGTATTCTTTCATAGAAACAGTACCTGTTCGGTACTTATATGGCAGTGTTTTCTGAATATAATCGTTGTATTCGCCTTTTCTGAGCATTTCAATAACTTGTTTGACCTCTAATATGAGCCAATTAAGAAAATCACTTATATTGTGAATCCAACCGCCGTTTTTCTCAGGATTGATCTGTATAACAGGTTCGCCATTTAAAGCGACCGTGCGCCAATTCCGATACTGAACTGTTGTCAGGCGATAGTAGTAATACTCGTCTGGATAATCTCTTTTCCAGTTGTCCTCAAATTCTTCACGGCTGGATACTTCCTCATCACGAAGCAACGTATCAAAATCGCCATAATCTTCTATGGTTCCGCGTTCAGCTCGAATCCATAAAATATGACGGTCATCGTCTCCACAAGGTTTGATCTCTGATAAAACAGAGTATAATTCGTCCAAGAGCCTTTGACTCTTCTTATCAATATTGTATTCTTCTCCGTGATAACGAAATTTGAAGTTGTCTATTTGAGGGGCTTTCATTCAAGAAACTCTCCTTCTGTTTCTGGAGTTATAGGTCGTGCCGAAACGAGCGGGAAAACAACAGCAATATTGTCCTTTAGCATTTGTCCCGTAAGATAATAACTTCCGTGCTTATCTAGCCTGTTGCTTGTCAGAAGATCTTGAACAAACCGAAGACTGCGAATTCGGTAATTGATATGATGGTCGCTCAAAAAGTCCTGTGGCATTTGGAAAGATAATTTATCATCTGCATTGCATGGACGAAGCAAGAAGGAATTGCTGCTTCGAGATACGCGAATGCACAGATAGTTTGGACAACCGAGTGACCTGACAATATTTTTGTGTATTCCTATCGCTCCTTCTTTTCCCATAATCGAAACCGTCAGATTTTTTGTGGTGAATGAAGTATCTGCCATACTTTTAACCTCCTATAGTCGATTCTGCCGGCACAGGCGTTGCTGATTCGGATATCTCCTTTTTATCCTGATAATCCTCGAGACTCTCAAACATGCTGATTTGCTCTTTTGCAACATAATCGTTATAGTAGTTGCCGACGCGCCCTCTGTATTTTTCCGGATAGTAAACCTTAACATGCTTTTTGACCTCACCTGTCGCCGGATCAACATATTCCTCTGGAAGAGCGTCGTATTTAGCTGCATCGTCCAGATCAAAAACAAGTATTAGCCCTTCAGCAGAATTTGCAATCCGTCCGGTAGCCTTATAGCGAAGGTTTTTGTCCCATCCCATCATCTCATAGATCGAGTTAACAAACTCAAGCGAAGTATTTGTTCTGTTTGTCAAAACGCCTTTCTTATTAAGTCTTGACCATACCACACTTGAGGCGCATTCTTCTTTTCTCATAAGAACTGCGAGACGTCGTTTCTTCCGGTTAATAGAAGGAACAACATTATGAATTCCTTCGAACAGACGAACGCTTGCCATATTGAAAGTGAATTCCTTGTACTTGATACTTACCGCTGGTTTTGTCAACATCGGAAACAAAATCTGTGGCGGCACCTCATATTCTTCAAGGTTTTCAAAAGGCAGTTCTTCATTTGCCTCAAGCTTCGCTTTGGCGAATTGTTGAACCAGTTCTACTTCCCGATAGGTAAGTCCTGTTTTTTCCTGTGTCTTGTTAATGACCTCATTTGTGACATCCATTTTTATATCCTCCTTCACATTTCAATCAGCAGAGATTCAAGTTCCGCCATTGCCTGTTCCTTTGATGGTATTTCACCGATTTTCGGATTTAATGCGCTTGTTCCATCTGTCCGTATATCGGCTTCTGTAATAGTATCGGTGATCCAGTCTCTTCGCTCACGCATTGAACGCGATAAACCAAAACACTTTTGCCATTCAACGGGATAAGCAATATCCGGTATATCGGTCAATACTTCCGTATCGTCCTTTTTGTATTTTATATAACGAATTGATTCTGTGTCGGAAGTCGCTTCATCATCCAATCCGCTTACGGTTTTATTCTTTGGCAGATAAATGCGAGGTTCGTCAAGTGAGAAAAAAAGTATCTGAGAATTGCCGCGTTCTCTATATATTCCTCTGAATTTGAATGCCAATTCCTCGATCCAATTCATTTTCTCATACAGCGCAGACATAAACGCATCAACACGAAACCTATTTCGAAATTCTCCGTTTTCTTTCTTCCAGCGGAATCCGGTAGTACTTTTATCATCACAAGCTCTGATGGCAAGCATCTGATAAATTGGATGATACAATAATTCAATATGACTGCATTCGTTCATCTTTCGAAAACATGCTTTATTGAATTTTATACTGTTCCTTGTCAATGTTAAGGATGGCATTGCCGCATTCAAGAAGAAAATGCCATAGGGGATCTCATAGTCCGAAAAATCTATAGAAAGAACTTTGCTGTGTTCTTCTCCGGAGAGAATCTGCGACTCGTATTTGATTCGTTCTAATTCCTCGGTTTCATATACTTCAGCACTTATGTCAAGAAAAGTGGTGTTATCAACTGCTGCCCAGTAAGGATTCACGTTAATAAAACCTTTCAGATTTCCGTCGTGAATCACCTTGATGTCCTGTACCCCGTTAAGCATTGTTCCGTTATGAAACAGAAAACTGACCGCTTTTGCTATCTCAGGAGAAACGATACCAACATGATGATCAGGAACAAAGGCACCTTCACGAAGACCGTTATTTTTGACGACCTTTTTCTTTCTGTAATCGGTGACGATGTTTTTGCGTGCCTGTAAATGTCCCCATCTGCGCTCATTCAACATGATATTTTTGACCATTGATGGGTTCCAGACCGTATTTCCTTTCAACGTTGGCCTGGCCTTGTCTGTCAAAATATCTGCGATTTCTTTGAATGAATAACCACAAAAATACGCAAGAAAGATCAAACGAACAGTTTTGGCCTCCTCAGGAATCATGACCAGCTTTCCTGTCCTCGTATGTCTGTATCCGAGAAGATCGGCAACTTGAAACTGGCAGGTGAATATCCTTTGGTCGATTGATAATATCTGTCGACGGCTCTTGTTTCTTGATTCCCAGTCGGCGAACATAGCCTGAAGGTCCAGCTTATCTGCATCTCGCTCATCGAGGGTGTACACGTTCTCAGTTTCAAAGTAAACACCGACGGGATGTGACGGATTTTTGATTTTAAGATTTGTTATCTCTTCGAGAAAGTCAGCAACATTCCTGGCGAAGCGGGAAACGCTTGCGCAAAGGATAAGGTCGAATTCACCGTTATGAGCATCGTTGAGCATTCTTTGAAATTCAGTGCGTCCCTTCTTGGACGTTCCAGATTTACCCTCGTCCTTATATATCTCAACAAGCTCCCAATTCGGATTTTTGGCGATCTTGTCCTTATAGTACCTCATCTGATTTTCGATTGATGAAGTTTGATCGATGCTTTTCGTGCTGACTCTGGCATAAACAGCGACTCTTTTCGGATCTGAATCATTTAACGTGGGAGTTGGCTTTGCGTGGATGAACTGAACCTTCTTAGAATACGCTGTCCCTATTTGCGTTCTGCGTTGCATTTTGAGAAGCTCTGTTGCCATCTTCTTTCTTTGATACATTTGCATTGCAGCCGCAGAGTCAAGGGTTCCATCTACAATTATTTCGTCATCAATATAGGTGGCTTCCAAGTCTTTAATGGCCTTATCTTCGGCGAGAGCTTCTTCGTTGTATTCCTTTACCTCCTCGAGAATCTGATCAATGGTTTTGTTCTTTGGTTCAGTCATGTTGATTCGCTCTCCGTTTCGTCCAGTTTATCTATCCGCTCCAAGAGTTTTTGCTTCCATTCCTGATAGTCTGCAGCATATGTTTCGCAATAAGCCTTAGCCATCCTTTTCAGCTGTCCCATTTGATCATCTGCATTCAGGATTGTATCAAACTGGTAATCCAGGTCTTCAGTAAAAAAGTCAATAGGTTTATTCTGTTCAAACAAGAATTGAAGGAGCATACAAAGCTCGTGTGCGTTAGCCGCAATGTACCCACTCGTTCGGGCATATATAAGATTAATTCTATCGTTCATAAAATCCTTAATCAACCTTACCATTTCCGGACGTTTGTATGTTTCCTTGTTTCCGGTCACATCTACATAAACGTCAACGAGTTCCATTCCTTCAATGCCATCAATCTGTTGTTCAAAGTATTGTCGATTAAAGGCAAGCATTTCATCCGGATTTCTGTTACGCCAAAGCAGAGCGTTTTTTACATACCCTGCGACTTTATATTCCGCCATCTTTTCTGCTCACATCCTTAATTTTTCTTTTCCACATCATAGCTCTTGTTTTATTCTCACGCTCCCAGTTTGTAAATAGCATCATAAGATCCAGCTTATCTTGAGCGGTATCTTCCAGGGTAAAAACCTGCTCTATTTCAAAATAAATCCCTACAGGATGTTCAAGAGCCTTTAACTCTTTAACTGTTTCAGCAATATCAATTGGTGGCGAATTTAGTCTGACAAATGAAGGTGTAATTATGATGTCGTATGCCCCGGTCATCGCGCTTTTTATCATTGCTTTAAAGCCAATAGTGCTTTTTCCTTCGTCAATAAACGAATCAACAATCTCCCAGCTCCTATGTTCTGAAGCAAGATGGTTATAATACTTTTGAATTGCTACAGCTTTATCAGCATTACTTATTAAACCGTACGAACTGAACCTAATATAAGTACAGATTCTGATATGATCTTCTACTGTTCCTTCTGGGATCGTTTTGTTTTTCATTGCACCAACCTGTCGTTTATTTCCTCTTCCAATACCAACCGTCCCTATGTCTGACGGATATGATATTTAAATTTGCCTTTGCAGCCATCAATGTGCGTTTTCCTATTCCCGCAATCGCAGCGGCTTCTACTATTTCTGTGCAGGATTTTTCGCCATCTTCAAGAATACTTGAAATAAGGATACTCGCTTCAGCTAACTTAGAGACGTCTTTGTCCGAGGGGGACGATGAAAACAGTTCGTCAGCGGATATATCATATGGTCCGATCCAGTTCACCTTACCGTCGCAAAGAGAAAAGCCAAGAGATTCCCCAATTGGAGCAAGGTTATTCTTTTGTTGAACCATAACTCTGATATCTGGATTATCTATTGGTCTGCCAATAGCAAGAATACTTCGAGCGGCAGCGGAAAAATCAATGGAGCCAAGTCCTCTGTAATTCGCTTTTCCTCCGGAATTCTTGTTAAGGTGTCCTATCAAAACAACTGCACATCCAGTGCTTTCAGCTATTTCTTTCAGCATATTCATACGCGGCCTTACCGAATTAGCCCTGTTTATATCAGCGTTTTCACCGAGAAAGGATTGGATTGGATCAAGAACAAGTATTTTAGCATTTGCATCAACCACTGCCTTTTTCAGATCGTCTTCCAGCGTTATGTTTCCTTTTTCCTTACTGATGAAACATATTCTTGAGCAGTCCGCACCGTGCTTTTCAAGTCGCGGCTTGATAGTGTCTTCGTTATCATCTTCTGAGTTCTGATAAATTGCATTTCCACATATCACCGTATCTGAACACGGCAGTTTTTCACCATTTGAAAGGATGGAAAGAATACTAAGGATAAACGTGGTTTTTCCTTCGCCTGGGTCGCCTTGAACGATTGTAATCTTTCCGAGAGGGATGTAAGGATACCATAGCCATTTGATGTTTTTTGAAACAACATCTTTGTAGTATGTCAATGAAACGTCTTTCATGGCTATATCCTCCTCAAAGATTCCAAAAGCGTTTTATTATCGTTCAGACATTAGATTCAACCTTTCCGATGATTACGCTTAAAAAATTATATCATTTAGAAGAGCGGATCGAAAGGCAAAAAGCCACCCTGTTTTTCACAAAAAGCGGTTCAAAAACCGCAAATTACCACCCTCCTGAGGGCTCGCAATAATATTTCGGTGTTAATCGGCCCTCAAGGAGGTAAAATGAAACAGTTAACCGTAAATGACCATGAGGCCATCAAGCATATCATAAGCACGATCGAACTGTTGAGAGCTGATAAAGGGCTTTCCATATCTGCTCTCTCTATTGAAGCGGAGCTTTCAGAAAATACACTCAAGTACATTCTGAGGAAGGAAAGCTATCCGACAATCCCCGTTCTCATACGGCTTTGCGACGTTTTTGATCTGACGCTTTGGCAATTCTTTCAGATCGTAGACGGTTGTAGCCGGCATGACGCGCACAAAACCAAAGAGATGATCGACTGTTTTGAGACACTCAATCTCAAACACAAAGATCTTCTGATCTACATAGCTAAAGCTATTAAAGAGTAATCTATAACACTGGGTCGATTAACACACCAAAATAAGACTCAGTCAGAGCATATATAACAGGCGCATGAACGTGCAAAACTTTCAGGTTTCAAAGAGTTTTTGCAATCAATAGCAAAGTGCTTGACTTTTTTGTTGGATTGTGCTATAATGACGGCAACAGGAGGATGCAGATATGAAAACAATAGATGAGTTGAAAAATCGTGATTTGTATCTGAACAAAGTTAAAGCGTTCAGAGATACAGAACCTGTCAAGGTAGTTACCGGAATACGTCGCTGCGGAAAATCGTCCGTTCTTGATTTGATGGCGGAATACCTTCGCAGGGACGGAGTTTCTGATGATCAGATAATCAAGATGAATTTTGAATCCTTTGAATTCAAGGATATGACGTCAAGGGACTTCTACGACTATGTGAAAGAAAAGGTCATACCTGGAAAGCGCATGTATCTATTTTTTGACGAGCCTCAAAGGATAACCGCGTGGGAAGATACCGTCAACGCCTTCCGCGTTGATTTTGACTGTGATATCTATATCACAGGCTCCAACGCATATCTGCTTTCCTCTGAATACTCAACGTATCTGTCGGGACGCAGTGTCGAAATTAAAATGCTGCCGCTTTCCTTCAAGGAGTTTCTGTATTTTCACGGCTTTGAGGTGCGTGAAGTTCCCAGCGCGCTCGGTGGAATAAGAAAACGCGTTTACGATAAAGATGGAAACGTATACGAGCTGCGCGAGGTTTTTGACTCGTACCTTCGTTTCGGCGGCTTTCCCGGTATCGCCGACGTCGGGCTAAACCAAGAAAAAGCGCTTACACTGATCGAAGGAATATATTCATCCGTCGTAGTTAGGGATATTCTCGAACGCGAAAAACGCAGAGGTCAGAGACAAATAACCGATCCCGTCCTACTTCGCAAGATAATATTGTTTCTCGCAGACAACATCGGCAGCAGTATCTCCATCTCTTCCATCACCAACACGCTTGTTCGTGAAGGATTACTTGAAAGCGAAAACAGAAAAGGCACTCCAAGTAATCATACTGTTCAAGCTTACGTTGAAGCGCTTCTCGAATCTTATGTTTTCTATGAGATCAAACGGTTTGATATCAAGGGCAAGGATTATTTAAAAACGCTTAGCAAGTACTATATCGTAGACATCGGAATGAGGAATTATTTGCTTGGTTTTAGAAACCGGGATTCGGGACATGTTCTTGAAAATATAGTGTACTTCGAGCTTCTGCGTCGAGGCTATGACGTAGCAATCGGTAAGATCGACAACAAGGAAATCGATTTCGTTGCAACCTCAACTGACAGCAAGTTATATGTTCAGGTGACAGAATCCATGCTCGGTGAGGAAGTCAGACAGAGAGAGCTTGATCCGCTTCAGAAGATACGCGATAATTATGAAAAGATCATACTATCGCTCGATCCCGGCGTGGAAACGTCTTTTGAAGGCATTAAATCCTTGAATTTGATCGATTGGCTGCTTGAGAAATAACAGATGCCATAAAAGCCGATTAGCAATTAAAATATCTCGCAAACAAAAAAGTCCTCTACATTAACTGAAATGTGGAGGACTTTCTTATATGTGTATATTCAGCGGCTTTGCCGTCTTTTTTTATGGGGATTTTAATCATTTGCGATGATTGAATTATCGTGCTTCTAATTCCTTTGCATCCTTGCATCCTTGAATGTTCAGTTGCGTCTTTTCTCTGGATTTCTCTCTTTTTCTCAGTTTTCCTTCAAAAAACAAGGATGCAACGGAGGCCTGAGGTTTGCATCCTTGCATCCTTGCATTGTTCTATTCTGCTTTGTTTGTAAAGGGCTGTTGTTAGAAGGATACATATCTCAATGAGATAAAAATGAAACGAAAGGAGAAAATCTATGCGCAGTGCAAAACAGACGGGATGTTTCCCGTACACGGACCCAACGGTCTGTTATTTGGAGGTCGATCATTATGGATGGGTTACCCACCTTCATCATGAGGAAGACCGACGGGAGGCTTATTTCCACGCAAAAAGAGGCGAATCGAGAATTTACGCGGTGTGGCCCGGTAAAACGCGAAGCGATCCGTTCTATATCGATGATCTCGATATTTTTGCCGAAAAGCTGCATCTACTCGATTCCTATATCAGAAGGAGGGATTGTCCGTGTATCAATGCAAAGTAATCGCCGTTGAAAACCAAAAAGGCGGCACGGGAAAATCAACTACTGTGCTGAATCTCGGAGTTGGACTTGGCCGTCAAGGAAAACGGGTCCTGCTTATCGACGCTGACCCCCAGGGCAGCCTGTCCATAAGTCTCGGGATTGCCAGACCGGATGACTATGACGTCACTCTTTCCACCGTTCTCACAAACGTGATGGAAGACAAATCGTTTGACGACGATCTCGGAATCATCGAAACAGAAGAAGGCATCGATCTTCTGCCTTGCAACATTGAATTGTCCGGCGTCGAAGCCTCAATGTTCAACACTATGAGCCGCGAGTTCGTAATGAAAAACTATGTGGAACGGCAGAAGAAATACTACGACTATATTCTGATCGACTGTACGCCCTCTCTCGGCATTCTCCCCGTCAACGCTTTCGTTGCGGCTGACAGCATTATCATCCCTTCTCAGCCGAGAATTCTTTCGACAAAAGGTTTGGATTTGCTGCTTCGTTCGTATCGCAAGGTTCAGCGCAGTATCAATCCAAAACTGAAGATTGACGGCATCCTCTTTACGATGGTGGACTTCAGGACTAACAATGATAAATCTATCGTTCAGAGTATGAGAAAGACTGTTGGTCAGAATATCAATGTCTTCAAAACAGTTATCCCATATTCCGTGAGAGCAACGGAATCAAACGTCGCCTGTCAAAGCATTTTTGCTTACGACAAAAACAGCAAGATTGCACAAGCTTACGAAGAACTGACAAAGGAGGTGTTGGAAATTGAGTCACGCGAAAGATATAGATCTCGGAATGACTGCGTACGATGAGCTCTTTATGACCGATGCGGAGCGCGCCGAAAACCGACTTCCGAAAATCTATGAGATTCCGCTCTCAGAAATCGACGATTTTCCTGATCATCCGTACAGAGTTCTCGACGACGAAGATATGGAGGACCTTATGGAGAGTATCAAAGATCGCGGGATTATCACACCGGCACTGGTTCGCAGAAAGGATGACGGCAGATATGAAATCATTTCGGGTCATAGAAGAAAACGAGCATGTGAGCGCCTCGGAATTCCTGCACTGCGCTGTGAAGTGAAGGACGTGAACCGGGACGAAGCAATCATTCTTATGGTGGACAGCAACAGCCAACGAACCGAAATCGCTCCGACAGATAAAGGGAGGGCTTACAAAATGAGGCTGGAAGCTATGAAAAGACTTCCAGGAAGACCAAGCAAAGAAAATTCGGCCCCAGTGGGGTCGAATTTAGTGGGAACGCGCTCAAATGATGAACTTGCCGAGGCAGTAGGAGAAAGTCATACGCAAATTCAGCGATATATCCGCTTAACCCATCTTGTACCTGAACTTCAGCAATTCGTTGATGAAGGTAAAATCAAGATGCGCCCTGCCGTAGAACTTTCCTACCTTGACGAAGAAATACAGCGTGATGTGGTTGATCGCATTGACGAAACGGAAGCGTTCCCTTCGCACGATCAAGCGATCCGTATCCGTAAAGCGTTTGAAGCCGGGGCCATAGACTATGACAAAGTTACGGATATTATGGCGGAGGAAAAGCCTAACCAAAAGCCAAAGTTCAAGTTTTCGTTCGAGCGTCTTCGTCCTCTGATCCCCCAGGGATACGCCGACAAACAGGCTGAGGACTATATCGTAAAGGCGCTTGAATACTACAGGCGGTATTTGCAGAAGCAACGTGAACAGGCAAGGTAACAAAAGATGTGCGCACGGACTGAAGCGAGAGTTTCGGTCTTCTTTTTTTGCCCTGCCGCAGCACTCATATAGGATTTTTTGAAGAAAGGAGGACATCGACACCATGAAGTACAGTGTTAAGGTACGCAAGGTCATCGAAAACGGCAAGCCGCTCAAGGCGACCTGCTCCGTCACGATGGACGATCAGTTCACCGTCCACGGAGTCAAGGTCATCCAGACCGAGAAAGGCCGTTTCATCGCTATGCCTTCCGAGGCGTACAAGGACAACGACGGCAACGAGCAGTTCCGCGACGTTTGCCACCCCATCACTTCCGAAGCAAGAAAAGCTATGGAAGATGCCGTACTCGCCGCTTATGACGCGAAAGTCGCTGATGAAGCCGCGAAGAACACCGACACCACCGCAAAGGCATAAGAAATCACCACCCCAAAAAACAAATCAAGAAAGAGGTAAAAGAATCATGAAAAAGCTTTTCAACACCATCCGCGACAAGGCTAATGCCGCTGTCATTTCCGCCAAGACTTTCGTCGCCAACAAGAAGGCTGAAGGTTATGTCGATTCCGGCGTGAAGATCCTGATCGCCGTCGTCATTGGCGCGCTGCTCCTCGCCGGTCTTTATGCGCTGTTCAACACCACCATCATGCCGACGGTCACTCAGAAAGTCACCGGACTGTTCAACTACAAGGGTTAATCCAAGAAAGAGAGGAAAATAGATATGTTTAAGAAGATCCGCAACAAGTTCGATTCCGCTGTCGCCACCGTAAAGGCGACCATCGCATCCAAGAAGGCTGAAGGCTACGTCGATTCCGGCGTCAAAATTCTGATCGCCGTTGTCATCGGCGCACTCTTGCTCGCCGGTCTGTATGCGCTGTTCAACACCACGATCATGCCCACCGTGACAAGCAAGGTCCAGGGTCTGTTCAACTACTCCGGTCATTGATCCACATTCAAGAATGCACGAGGTAAAAAGCTATGAGAAAGTTCTTTAACACCATCCGCGACAAGGCTAACGCCGCAGTCATTTCCGCCAAGACCTTCATCGCCAACAGAAAGGCTGAGGGTTACGTTGACTCCGGCGTCAAAATCCTGATCGCCGTTGTCATCGGCGCTTTGCTCCTCGCCGGCCTGTATGCGCTGTTCAACACCAACATCATGCCGACCGTCACGAGCAAGATCACGGCTCTCTTCAATTACAAGAAGTAAGCTGAAAGACAGTTATAAGAACGAAAAGGGGCGGCGTCGAAAGGCGCCGCCCCTATACTGAAACTAAGGAGGTTTCTATGAAGAAGATTTTTGCACTTGTACTCGCCACCGTAACGCTCGCGCTCTGTCTCACCGGATGCGTCTATGAAGATCTGAACGTAAAGCTCAACAAGGACGGCACAGGAAGCATTGCCGCAACAGTCGGCTTAAAGAAGGATTTCGTAGATAACATGATGGCGGGGTCAGACCCGTTTGAGGGGAAGGAAACGCAGGAGATCGAGGTCGATGGCGACAAGTATATCGCCTATACTGAAACAAAAGACTACGCTTCCTTTGAGGAAATCGAAAAGGCGCTTGCCGATATGACCTACGAAACCGGCGATTTCGGCGATCTGAGCGAACCTGTTGAAAATGAACTCGAAGATGTAAGCACTGAACCCGCTGATTCCGAAGATTCAGTCGGGGATTTCTTCCTGACTGATCCCGTCGAAGAAACGCCCGCTGTCAGCAAGGATGACCATATCTTCAAGTCTGTTGAAATCACTAAGGACGGCTCCAGATATGTCTTCGACGCCGTTCTGAACAAGGTTGAAGGACAGATCCAGGGATATGACATGAGCGACATTATAAAGGTCAGCATCTCGGTAGAAATGCCCGCCAAGATCAGCGCGTATAAAAACGGAACCGTGGACGGGAAGAAAATCACGTTTGATCTGTCGGATATGAGCGAGGAGCTCGAACTCTACGCTGAGTGTAAGACCGCGAGCGTCGTTCCCGTCGTAATCTGCGGAGTGCTCGTTATCGCAAGCATCGTTGCCTTTATCGTAATCAGAAAAAGAAAGTAAGGTGAGCGTATGACATCGATGATCCGTCCTATCATTCCGCGCCTTCCGAATTTCTATGAGATCACCGCGTCAAACCAGATCGCCTTTATCGTGACTTCAACTTTGATGTTGATCTCCGTCGTTCTCGTCGCTTTGCTTGTCGGCAGGTTCGCTGCCGGCAAGTATGACGGGAATAAAAAGAAAACGGCGCTCTGTTTTATCGGCATTTCGGCTTTTGTGACGATCCTTCTGCTCTGTTTTTTTGGATGTGCTGCAACCACGGTCAAGGGTATCATCTTATCCCTCATCCTCGTATTCTCCTCCTATGAAGATATTAAGAAACGGGAATGCGAAGATTACCTCCATCTGATGGTCGTGATTGCAGCGTTCATCGGGACAGAGCTTTCGTCAATTCCTAATATGTTTATCTCCGCTTTGTTTGCAGGAGGTCTGATGCTTCTTACGATGCTCATCACCAAATCCAACATCGGCGGAGCCGACATCAAAATGGCGGCTGCCTGCTCGTTCCTGCTCGGGCTGAACCGTGGCGTCATCGGTCTGCTCGTCGGTATGATCCTCGCAGTCGTTTTCAATGTGTTCAAGAAAGACAAGAAAAAGGGATTTCCTATGATCCCGTATCTCGCCGTCGGAACAATGGCGGCGTATTTTATCCAAGTATAAGGAGGACAAACGAAGAATATGAAAAACAGAACAGTTATCGGTGTGATCTGTATGGTTGTGGCGGTCGCCATCACCTTTCTTATCGCGCCGCTCGTCAACAGACTCTCGACGGATTCGACTGAGGTTATCCGTCTCGCCCAGGATGTGAAGCAAGGGGTTCAGATCACCGCAGACCATCTTGAGGTCGCAAAAGTCAAAACGGATTCGATTCCGGACGGAACGCTCAATGATCCGAAGGAGATCATCGGCAAATACGCTTCTTCAATGCTCTACGCGGGAGACTACCTTACCGCCGCAAAGCTTACCGGCGAGGCGAACACCGCAAGCGACGCATTCGCTTCTCTCGACGGCAAAAAGGTCGCGGTCAGTGTGACTATCGACACCTTTGCCGCTGGGCTCTCCGGTAAGCTTGAAAACGGCGATATTATCTCTATGATCGTTGTGAACAAGGACACCGGCAAGGCGACTATTCCCGCCGCTCTGAAGTATATGAAGGTCATCACGACCACCACGGCAGGCGGTATCGATCAGGACAGCATCGTCAAGAACGAGGACGGCAGCTATGAGATCCCGAGCACCGTCACGCTGCTTGCCAATACCGAGCAGGCGAAGATGCTTGCCAAGTATGAGGCAGACACTACTCTGACAGTCGCGCTCGTGTATCGCGGAACCGCCGAAAACGCTAAAAAGTTCCTCGATAAGCAGGACGAATATTTCCTGACTCTCGATCCTGAAAAGGAGGCAAGCGACGACTCCGGCGAAAGCACGGGCGGAAATGACGACATCATTCAGAAAGCGAACGATATCATCAACGGCAACGCCGACTACTACGACGTAGAGGAGGCGGTCAATAATGGGTAAGATGATCGCCGTCTGCGGCTCTCCGAACTGCGGGAAGACCACTGCCGCGCTCAAACTGGCGCAGGCAATCTACGGGTTGAAAAAGACCTCGGTCCACTTCCTCTCCCCCGATCTGACCGTGCCTTGTATGGCTTATCTTTTCCCTAACGGGAAGGACTCGGAGCTGTACTCTCTGGGCGTAGCTCTCGATAAGACCGACATCTACAAGGAGGACGTTCTGAAGCAGACCGTAAACGTGAAAACGATGCAGAACTTTGGCTTTCTCGGTTTCAAGCTCGGCGAGAACAGGTACTCCTATCCCCGTCCTACCGAGGATAAGGTCACACAGCTTCTCACGGTCCTCAAGGACTGCGCTGAATATGTGATCGTGGACTGCTCCTGTGACCCCGACGATATGGTATCGTCCATCGCAAAGCGCGACTGCGATATCGCCGTTCAGATGTTTTCACCGGATATGAAATGTATTTCCTACTACGCCTCCTGCGTGAACCAGTTTTTGATGATCGAGGGTAAGAAAATCAAAGTTCTGAACGTGATGGACAAAGACATTTACGTCCCGATCTATGAGACCGAAAAGCACTTTCACGGTATGGAATACAAGCTGCCGTATGAAAGGAGCCTTAAACAGCAGATGATCACCGGTACTCTTTCGGAACGCATCGGAGCTTGCAAGTACAAAAGCGAAATCGAAAGAATTGCAAAGGCGGTGATGGCTGATGGCGAAAACGGTTAATTTCGTATCTCTCCTTCAGATGGTTCAGGAGTATATCTCCCAGAACTATGCTGCCGCGCTGTCCGATAAAAAGAAGCTCGGTCAGCTCCGGTCGTATATCGACAAGTATCTTAACGATACCGGGTATGTAGTAGAGGGATTCACGACGGAGGAACTTTCCAAGCGCCTCTATTCCGAAATGGCTGAATACTCGATCCTTACCCCGTATCTCGGCAAGGATACCATCGAGGAGATCAACATCAACGGATGGGATGACCTCTGCATCACCTACTGTACCGGCAAAATGCAGAAACTCAAAGAACATTTCTTTTCTCCGCAGCACGCTGTGGACATCGTTAAGAGATTGCTCCACCACTCCGGTATGATCATCGACAACGCCACGCCTATGGCGCAGGGGCATCTGCCTGGAAATACCCGTATCACCGCGCTGAAGGAACCCATCGTGGACGCTGACAGAGGCATTTCGGTATCTATCCGTCTGCTTCATCCGTCGAAGGTCAACCGCGAACAGATCATAAACGGCGGCACGGGTACTCAGCAGATGATCGACTTCCTCTGTATGTGTCTGCGTTACGGCGTTTCCTTCGTTGTCGCCGGTGCAACTTCAAGCGGTAAAACAACTCTGCTCAACGCGCTTCTTACCTCTGTTCCGAACTACAAGCGTATCTTTACGATTGAATCAGGTTCCCGTGAGCTGTCGCTCGTCAGTTTCAAGAAAGGCAAGGTCGTGAACAACGTCGTGCATACGCTGTCGCGCCCGTCGGATAACCCTGCTTACGACATCACGCAGGAAGATCTCGTCGTCGCGTCCCTGCGTTTCAATCCCGACATCGTAGTCGTAGGCGAGATGCGAGACACCGAAGCGTATTCCGCAGTCGAGGCATCGCTGACCGGGCATACGGTCGTATCCACCGTTCACGCGTCTGCGGCGGACGCGGCGCATATGAGACTTGCGCTTTTGTGCCAGAAGAGATTCCCGATCAACTTTCAGACGTCGCTTATGCAGGCGGGACAGGCGTTCCCCATTGTCGTGTATGCGCATAAGCTCGAAGATAATTCCCGTAAGATCATGGACATTTCCGAGTGTGTGATCTTACCGAACGGAGACCGTGAGTACCACACGCTTTTCCGCTATGTTATCACGAAAAACGAGCTTGTGAACGGCAAATACAAGATCGAGGGACACTTCGAGCAGCCCGAATATATGAGCGACCATCTGAGGGGAAAGCTGATGCAGTTCGGCGTTCCCGAAGATCTGCTCGCACAGTTCTTAAAGCCTAAAGCGGTTCCAAAGAAAAAGAAAAAGGAGGTTGAGCCTGAATGATCCTGCAAGTTATAGCGTCTGTTTTCCTCATCATCGCAATCGCGATCTTCTTCGGGCTTACCCCGGAGCAGATCACAGACGATCTTATGAAGCTTATCACGCCCAATGATACGATGCACGACAAAGCGAAGAACATTCGAGGCAACAGGAAGAAGCATAAGATCTACCGTATCCTTGTGAATATCAAGGGCGCGCTCACGTCAACGGGCAAATCCAAGCAGTTCACCATCGTCATCTGTGCGTCGGTCGTTCTCTTTGCCGCCGGTATCATCGTTTCAATTCTTATCGACAACCTGTTTTTGATGCCGGTGCTTGCCGTGACCTTTGCGCTTATCCCGTTCTTCTATATCACCAGCACTCTGACCTACTACGAGAAGCAGACGAAAGAAGAATTGGAAACGGCGCTTTCGATCATTACGACCTCTTACGAGCGTTGCGACGACATCGTTCAGGCGGTCAGAGAGAACATTCAGTATATCAAACCTCCGCTGCGCGAAGTGTTTATGGCGTTTGAAGGTGAAGCGACGGCTGTCACTTCCAACATCAAACGCGCACTTTACAACCTTCGTGAAAAGGTGGACAATGATATATTTCGGGAGTGGGTCGATACGCTCATTTTGTGCCAGGACGACCGAACTTTGAAGGACACCCTTCAGCCGGTCGTTCAGAAGCTTGCTGACGTCAGAATCGTCAACAGCGAGCTTTCGACGATGCTCGCCGGTGCGAGAAACGAATACTGGATGATGGTGGCTCTTGTCGTAGGCAACGTACCGCTTCTTTACCTGCTGAATAAGGACTGGTTCCACACTCTCCTGTATTCCACTCCGGGCAAGGCGGTCTGCGGTCTCTGCGGACTCGTCATTCTCATTACTGCGATGTTTATGAAGAAGTTCACGAAGCCCATCGAATACAAACGGTAAAGGAGGTAGTTGAATATGATGCAAGCAATCATCGGCGTTCTTTGCGGCGTCGGTCTGTTCTTTATACTGGTCGACGTTTACAAGATCCCGTATTACAAAACCTCCAAAGCCGTGGAGAGTCTCTCAAAGAAGCAGAAGGATAAGAAATCCGGACTGGATATCTGGCTTTCGGGCATCGCGGAAGGTCTGTCAAGGCATATCCGTATCAACGAGTTCAAACGCGCAGAGCTTGAAGCGGATTTGAAGACGGCGCAGATCGATATATCCCCTGAAATGTTCAAGGCAAACGCAATCGTCAAAGCCTGTCTTGTCGGAGTCCTCGCCATTCCCGTGGCGTTCATCTTCCCGCTGCTCGTACCCGTTGTGCTATTCCTCGCGGTATTCCTTTACCGTATGGAGATCAAAGGCGTCAGCAAGCGCATCCGCGCGAAACGTGAGAGGATCGAATACGAGCTTCCTCGTCTCGTATCCAACATTGAGAAGACGCTCGCTCACAACCGCGACGTTCTGTATATGCTCGAATCCTATGCGGAAAACGCGGGACCGGAGTTGAAGCATGAGCTGACGATCACGGTAGCGGATATGAAGTCCGGCAACTACGAAGGAGCCATCACCCGCTTTGAGAGCCGCGTCGGTTCTTCGATGATGAGCGACGTCTGCCGTGGCTTGATCGGTATCCTGCGAGGTGATGACAACAAGATCTATTGGGCGTCGCTTGCGTTGAAGTTCAACGATACCGCCCATCAGCAGCTCCGTCTGCGCGCACAGAAGGTCCCGAAGAAGGTCAAACGCCTCTCTATGTGTCTGCTTATATGTTTCATGCTTATCTACGTCGTTGTTATCCTTGAACAAATAATGAGCAGTATCGGCGTACTGTTCGGATAAGGAGGATGCGATGTGCTTAAAAAGATAATGAAAAGCAAAAACGGCGAGGGTTACGTCGATATGTGTGTCGGCGTGATCGTCTTCGTTATGATCCTTGTTATTGCCATCAACATTTTCAGTTTCATCACCCTTCGCATCGAAATGGATCAGATCGCGGATGAACTGCTTGAAACGGCAACGTATAACGGCTGCTTCAACGACGAGTTCTGGGCCCGCGATACGGATATGCTCGATGAATACTATTATTACGACATCGACTACGGAGCGGACGAATATTTCAACAGCACCTATCACCGGGTACAGCTCGGACACGTAATGTGGGTGGAAATCTCCGTTGAAACAGAAATCAAAGGGCTTGGTATATTCAAGATCCCTGTTACCTTAACTGTTCATCGCTCCGGGTTATCTCAGAAATACTGGAAGTAGGTGGTCGAATGCTGAAGAATAAACGCGGAGAAGGATACGTGAAGGTCTGCGTCCTTGTGATCGTGATCTGCATGATCCTCTCCGTTTTTGTCACCTTTGCAAGCGCGGTCAACGTTGTCCGGCTCACCGAAAGAAACTCAAAGACCGTGCTTGAAAGCTATCTTATGAAGAACTCCATTGAGATCTACAACTCGATAAAGCAAGGAAACAACGACGCGGACGCGCTGAATGCAAGTATGTATATTTCCGATCTTGCCGAATTTTGCACATTTGTCAAAGTCGGAAATTACTACTATCATAGAGATGCAAACGGACGGACTGAGTATTATATCTCAAAGCCGACCGTCGGCTTCACCCAAACAGGAAAACTGAGACTGTATGTGAGCTATACGCTGTACGTCCCGATCTATTTTGACAATGTGAAAATCAGTACGGCGCAAATCCCTACCACAGTCAAAATTGACCTCGAAGAGAGGTTTTAAGGAGGAATGAAGAATGAGCAAGAAAACAACCCGCATTATCATCGGCGTGATCGCAGCCGTATTTGTGATCGCAGCAATCTGTATCATCGCTTTTTCGGGCGGAAAACCGTCTGAAACACCGGCATCCGGGACGGAAACCAACACCTCTGATGTGGCAGTAAGCGATATCAACCCTGACGATCCGGAAACGTCGGAAACGAGCGGGAACGAGTTCGATCCCGAACCGATCACCGATGATCCGACTGAAGGAAGCGATACCGATAACGTGCTGACAATTCCCGACGAGACCGCTCCGGTCGTTCCCGTCACGAATACGACTAAAACTTCCGCGAATGATCCGGTCAAGCCCGTAACGGAAAAGACTCCGACTGATGACGGCGACGGAAAAGTCAGCGGTGGCATCACAATCGGCACTCAGCCGGAACCGTATAACTGCGGAACTCCCGGGCATCACTGCGACGGACCTGAGACTCACGCTTATGTGCTGAATCTCGAAAAAGAAGGCTGTCCCTACTGCGGCAAGAGCGACTGTGCGAGCTTCTACGCAACGGACGAATGGGGCAACACCTGCTACACTCCGAGCAAATGTCCGAAATACGACGTCCGCAAAGACCCCGTTTATTACTGCCAGACCTGCGGTAAGAAATGCGGCGACGGAAGTCACGGGACCTGTGTTCAGTTTGTAACGGCGTGTAACTGCCCGAACTGCGGGAAGCACGTGGACGCATGGACCTGCCACACCTGCGAAAACTAATAAGCAAATAGGGATTATGAAAGGCTCGGCTGAAAACGCCGGGTCTTTCATTTTGCCCGGAAAGGAAGAAAATGAAGAATAAGATTGTAAAAATGCTCTCGCTTCTTCTTGTTCTGATCACAGCGATTTCCGCCGTCTCAACTCCCGCGTTCGCTCTTGAATGGGACGGAAACTCCGTCGAGGGCGGAAACGCAACTGTGAATGCCGGACCAAACGGATACGCCATAGCGACAGACACCTGGGAAAACTGCGTCGGCTATCGCTTCAGCCTGGTGAATAAAAGCGGAGCGAACAAGGTATCAAAAGTAATCGACGTATTCCGTGATAGTCATTTCGGCAGACACGGTTATTCCGGTTACAAATTCAACTCCAAGTATAACAAGAAGCAGCTCATCGGGCTTCAGAACAGCGGGTTCGGAACTTCGAGCAATACGACCAACTGTTATAAAGAAAAAGACTACGGCTTTGCCACGCTGCTCCCCGATCCCTCCGGAATGGCTGTATGGCAGAACAACACGACCAACCTGAACATGGTGCTTTCTCTTCTCGGCGCAGGCAATATTTCAACGCTTAAAAACGGCGACAAGATCCTTGTCGAACCGCTGTTTGACGTGCGTTTGGAAAGCATATACCACGCCGCGACTGTAACTGAAATCGCTCTGTACGGCAAACACATTCTCGGTTCTGAAAGCGACGGAGGCGCAAGCAGCCAGTCCGAGAGCTGGGGCTTTATCTCGAATTTCGTGAACAAGCACTACCCGAACTCACTTTTCACCCCTGACGGTCAGGGACTGTGGGACGGCGTATCCGCTTCATCGAAAAGGATCAAATTCAAGGATATTATAAACAAAGGATACGGCGTCGGTATCGCCTATACCGAAACGAAAAGTGATTTCTCGCCCACGCTTTCGGTAAAAGAATGTCGGGCATACAAGGGAGCCAAATCTGTCAAGACCTATCACTACGGTACGAGTACCGGAAACGCTTTCGCTTACTGGACCTATGTGACCAACTATCCGAAGTCGGGCGAAAACATTTCTTTCTCCGTGAACTTCCCGAAAGAGACCGAGAACTGCTATGTGAAACAGACGGTATGGATAGACGGTGTTCAGATTGATACAAGAAAAGGTTATTCAAATAATCTCGAATGGTTCGATTTTGCGGCAAGTTCCAACACTGTCCCTGCATCGAAATCATACTACACTGTCAAAGCCCGCGTTGACTGGATCGAAACGAACGGCACAGTCAAAAAGACCGGCGCAGAAAAGACCTTCTATATCCCCGTTAAACCTATCGTTACACGAGAAAAGGTTTCGGCGTATAACGAAGAGTCAGAGGTTCAGGCATACAGCGGATCAGCGGGTTCATCGGGTAAACTGTATTTCGGTCAGAAAGTTACGTTCCAGTACAAATACGGAGCGACAACAACCTGGGAATCCTCCAACACTGTCACCGCAATTGCAAATCGCTGGAATGGTTCGTCCTGGACTCACATCTACACCGCGAACACAGACGGAAAGGACGTCTCGCAATCGTCCGTAGGTCTGAGCAAAACCAAATCCTATACGAAAAACAGTTCCATCGGGACCTACACGATCCCGTTACCTGCTAAAGAGGATACGAACTCTTACAGGTTGAAGTTTGACTTAGGAACGGCTTGGAACACGGATAAGGCACACACGACTGAGAGCACGACCTATTATCTGCCTGTTGTAAAGTCCGATGTTGAACTGTTCGATATTCTGCTCGTTGACGGAGACGGCAACTACGTTGACAAGAGCAATCTCACCGTAAACGACACGCTCACGGTGCATTACGTGTACAAAAACAACACGGATTGCAAGGTCTACGTCAAGGGGTACAACGATGATAAAACACAGATCCCCGGCGTTTACGCGATTGATCCCGGTGAAACGATTGAAGTTGAAGGCAGCGAGTTTATCGTTCCAAACGAGAGAACGTTCTATATCTGGGGCGGCGTTTATCTCGATACGGTTGCGAGAGGCAATACGGATTATGAGACGGATGGAATGAACAACCATTGGCTGACGGTATGCCACTCCAATATCCCGCTGTCTCTGACAGCTATTGCGCCTAACGCACCGTACCGTGAAGGAACGGACGTTATCTCTTCCTTCAGGATCTGGAACTATGTTTGGGAGGATTATATCCCCTCTGACGGTCTGAAAGTCAGACTGAGAGTGTATAAAGACGGAGCCACGACGCCGTTCAAAACAGTTACCAAGAACGTTGTTGTGCCGGCTGCAAGCGGTAATCTCGTCTATTTCAAGTGGACGGTTCCGACTAATCTGAACGGAAAAGATGTGACGCTAAAAGCGGACATTTATTACGGAGGACAGTATTGGAACGAGATTTCCAACAAACGAGCAACTGCTCCTTATGCGCATTACCAAACGCCTGATACGCAATATGAGGAGAACGCACCCTCCGGGTTCAACATTCCGGCAAAACCTTCGGGTTCTACGGCAGCCGCGAGTTGGTGGGAATATGTTTACGAAAATGGCAGATTTGAAAGGAAGACCTATAAAGTAACTCTCACCAAATTGACACCGAACAGTATAGAGCCTGCTACGGGTGAAACGGCTGTGAAAGACTCGTCTGGTTGGACTATGAAATCAGGATACGCAATCTCGTTGAAGTCAAGGGTCCAGCTCAACAATTCCTACAACGGCGTCCTTGCGGCGACTTCATCTTATACCTTGCCTCAATACGCGTATGCGACCTACCCGGAATACGGTTATGCGTATGCGGCAAACAAAGGAACAACGCTGACAAAGGTTGTGGGAGAGGCATACAATTATTTCGAGCTTCCCGCGTTTGGCAACTACGGTAAGGTTCACTTTACTCCGCTTTGGTATCCGGATGGAGCATATACTGTCAAGGTCGTGCAATCAGACTGTTGGACACCGTCGGGAATGATCAGTCTGACGGTTATTCCGAACACGATCACGATCAAGGGCAACGCCTACGATGACTGGTATGCAGGACGGAGGTAAAGATGAAAATAGCGTTGACAGTAATCCTTATCGGATTCATTGCCTTTGGATTCGTGTTCCTGAACAAACGAAAAAAGAAGAAATAACGGACGGGCGGCATCGAAAGGTGCCGCCCTTCTCTATGGAGGTAAACATGAATAATGAAAAACGCTTGATCGGCGACTACGAGATACTGACAAGCATCCGCGTGGGAAAGCACGAGATCGTTCTTGCGGAGAATCCGAACGCCGTACAGTATGAACGTTTCCTCTGCGGATACGTCGAGAACAACGGCGTTTTTGAGAGGTTGGTCGAATGCGCTGTCAGCGACAGCTACGCAGACGTCGCAACGCTTTTCGGCGAGCGAGTGGCCGAAAAATCCGAAGAAGCTCAGAAAGAATTTGAACGTGAAAAAGAAATCGTCGGAGACAACCGCGAAATGAAAGCGAATGAATGCGTGCCGATCACGGAAAACGACCTGCTGAAAGGCAAAGTTGTCGTGATCCGGGGAGACTCGCTCCGTTCCGAGTTTCGCCGTGCGGCGCATCAGGTGTTTCTCTGCGTAGGTGGCTTCGGTTCTCAGCCGAACGCGAGAGGTCGCTCCTGCTTCTGCCGGTCTCTCTACGACGGTCACGATGCGACTTTTCAGAGACAGGATATTCTCGGAACGTATCCGACTGACAAGCTTCCCGAATGGGCGGCTGACGGCTTGAAGGAAGCTCTCGCAAAAGAAAAAAGAGACAGAGGTGATCGCTGATGGCTGAATACGAGAAACGTGCAATGACGTCCGAAGAAGACAAATATACTTTTTCTCAAAGCTCGCAGATATGCGGTCAGACGGGACTCATCGGCTATCTTCGCGCCGATATGGACAGCGATGGCAACGGCTTTTTCTCCAACTGGTTCGACTGGCGAAAAGATCTCAAAACCGATGAGTTTAAGAAAGAACTTGATGAAATCATCAACAGTTTGCGCGAGGAAGGAGATATTCTCCATAATCGCGGTGCGCTTGCGGTATATTGCCGCAATACCCCGCAGGCAAGGATGAACACCGAACAGGAGTATTACGGCGTTCGGGTTGACACAGACAAATATGCGTACTTGCTACGTCTGAACCCGGACAAAGGTGAGTACAACATGTACTGCTACTGTTATCGTCGGGATTGGCTCGACGATCATATCCGGCAGGCGCGGCGCGGGATAAGGTTCATCACTCCGCACTACGAAGAAAAGTTCCGTATCGCAGACGGCGAAAAGATCCGAATCATACTTTCAGACGGCGAACAGTTTGAACGTGGGTGCAGATATATCGACGACTATCACGTCGAAGTCGGAGATATGATCTTTCACATTTGTGAGTTTGCAGAACGTATGAAACAGAACGGGAGCAAGGTTATCCCACTTCGTTCGGATCTGCCCGACTGTTGCTATTCCGTCAATAAGACAACGGGAGAAATTATCATCTTGAAAAAAGGTGAAACCGGATTCTACAGAACAGACATTCAGACAAAAGGACGCGAAGAAAGCCGTGAACTTGCCGATTTTCAGAACAGTAAACTCGGCGTTACCAAAGCACAGGAAGCGGCTATGTACTGGGGTTCGCTCAACGGATTCGATACTCCCGGTGCAGACCCGAAACAATTTGACGCGGACGGGATTATGATGAAACCCGTCAGAAAGGACAGAGGTGAGGCGCGATGATCGACACCTGTGTATGCTGCGGTGAATACGTCCCCGAGGGCAGAATGGTCTGTCCTCTGTGTGAATCTAAATCAAGAAAGAAGGAGGACGAACAGAGTGGAAAAGACAGACCACCTCATTTGGAGCGATCAAATCGATTACGAAGACTGGCGCGAAGATATGGAAAGCGAATACCCGGACGAAAACGAGCAATGGCGAATTGACCGTGCCTACGAAATCAATGACTCTTATCTTGACGATGAGCGATGCAATCTGGATATTCAGCTTTCACGCCCTATTATCGTGATCGGCGACATCGGAAGATGGAATGGTCGTGTGATGGGTTACAAAGAGATCAAAAGCGGAAACATCAAAGACTGCTTGTATTCCGACTGCGACTACAACACCTGGTATGTCGATAAGAATGGAGATTTCCGCTGCACTGCCATCCATCACGACGGCACGAACTACTACCTTTACCGCACGTATAAAGACGGTGTGAGCGACGAGCAGATCGAGAACTTCAAGTGGAAGATCTACAACGGAAAAGCAACCCGAGCGGACATCACCCGTATCACCCGTCGGCTCGGCGACGAGATCGGCAAGGTTTACGGGTGGGAGTTCCCGCAAAGACAAAGAACGGAGATCGGCGCAAGATAACAGCGCCTGACAACAGACCACAAGACACTTGTGGCTGTAATCATTTTTGAAGGAGATAACAATGAAAAACACAGTCGAAAGAAGAAACAAAATTCAGCTCTACAGCCACTTGTTCAAGCACCACAAAGGGAGAGAAAAAGCGGTCAACTGCAAGGACTTGTCGCTGTCATTACAACTTGATGAGAAGGATGTAAGAAGGATCGTTTCAAAACTGCGTAAGGACGGTATTCCGATTTGCAGTTGGCGGTACGGTTATTTCTATCCCGCAACCTATTCGGATATAGTTGAAGTGGCTACAAGATTCAATAAGTACCTTGCGACGCTTTCAACCACAAGTGTCAGTTTATTAAGGTCATCGGTAAGAATATGAACGAAGGAGGCATAGCGTATGCCAAGCAAGTACAGTCTGACAGTCGAACTGTCAAAACAGACAGCGCGTGATCTTTCCGCGTCGCCCGGAAAGTATATGGCATTCCTCGAAACGGCGGCGAACAACTACAAATACAGCTTCGCGGATCAGATCCTTATCTATGCGCAGAAGCCTTCCGCTACTGCTTGTGCGGAGATCGAAACGTGGAATAAGCTCGGACGCTGGGTCAACAAAGGAACCAAAGGTATCACTCTGCTCGTTGACCGTGACATCCCGTATAAGCTCCGTCACGTTTTCGATATCGCCGATACCAACAGCAGATACGGCTATGAGGTGCGGTTGTGGAAGTACGAAGACCGGTACGGCGAACAGGTGCTTGACGCGCTTGAAAACAGTTTCGGCTCCGTTGAGGAAAAGACGGATTTTGTCGGTACGCTGACCCGCTTTGCGGAAATGATCGTACAGGATAACTACTACGACTATTTCGCAGAGCTCGAACAGGTGCGAAACGGCAGTCTGCTCGAAGATCTCGACGGAGACAACCTTGAGCGTGAGTTTCGCGACCTGCTCATAGACAGCGTTGCTTTTCAGGTCCTGGCGAGATGCGGTATCAACGCCTTCGATTTGTATGAGGCGGACGAGTTCTCGAATATCACGGACTTCAACACTCCGGAGACGATGAATATCATCGGCGGCGCGTCGAGCGATATTTCCGAAATGGTACTGCGCGAGATCGAAGCGACCGTAAGATCAGCCGTGCGTGACGAAAGACAAAATCGCACATTTGCAGAAAAACAGAAAACGACGGATAATATAGGCGAAAAGAAAAACCCCGAAAGGAGCGATGAACATGGAACTGACCTACAGACAGGAGGGCGATTACCTTCTTCCGAACCTCGAAGCGCCGGAGAGCCCGAAGATCGGGAAATATGGGATGCTTCGGTTCCGGTATCTGCGAGACCAAAAGAAAGCGATATTCAGCGGAATGCAGATGTCCGGCAGCCTGAACAGCCACCTCGAACAGATAGACCGGGAGGCGACGGAGGAAGTGGAACGCCTGACCGCACAGATGGCGAAGGAACAGGGCGTGAACGAGAAGATGAAGAAGACCGACCAGATGAAGTGGGTTCAGATGATGAACTCGCTGAAAGCGTCGGCGGAGGAGATCGTTCTGAACCAACTCGTTTACAACTAAGCGGTCACGACTTTAACGCCCGGAGCGAGATACCGTATTACTACGCGCCGGACGCAAAGAATGAACTGCTTCGCAACTGCCTTGCGCTGAAAGACCACCGAAAAGAGATTGCCGCGTTTTTTGAGGCCCACACGGACCGAAGAGAACGCGGCGATTTCATTAAGACTTTCTTTGACAACACCTACGTCGAACACATCCTCGATAACGGAGAGCGCGTCGGCTATCGTGCCTACGACGATCTGCTCACGATCTGGCATGGCAGTTATCTTTCCCGCGACAAAGAAGATTTTCTGCACTGGTGGAGAGTTGCTGACGCTATTGAAGGACAGATTCTTCTTGATACCTGGCTTTCCGATGATGAAAAAGATCTGATCTCCGAAGACGGGCAGCTTCGATTTCTCGACGGACAGGCTGATGAAAAGAAAAACGAATTCAATGTCCCGCAAGCGGCTATTGACTACGTTCTCACAAGAGGCAGCGGTTTCAGCCAAGGAAAGATGCGGATATACGAACAGTTTCAAAAGCAAGAGACCGCAGACAAAAATATTGCTTTTCTGAAAAACGAATACGGTATCGGCGGTTACTCCGACCCGATCCCAGAAAGCGGATACTGGGAGCAACACGATGGTAAGGGCATTGAGCTTCGCAAAGGAGAATCGAAAGTCCTTCTTCACTGGAATAAAGTCGCCAAACTAATCGGTGAACTCATTGCCGCAGACAGGTATCTGAACAAAGCCGAGAAAGCGGCTTACCCCGCGTATCTCGCCGAAAAGGAAGAACGTGAAAGGCGGTATCAGTTTGCAGGCCGTTTCAATTCTCTTGTGGAAGACTTCAACGATTATGAAACGCAGATCAACAACGACAGCGTTCTCATCGACCGTTATGCCTCCCGCGAATTTGCAAGTCTTTTCGGTCAGGGAGAACGCGTAAACCGTGGATACGGCAATAATCCCGACGTGTTCGTCCTCCCCGCACTCCGAGATATTCTGGAACGCATCATTACCGAGAATACGCATCTTACTGACAGAGCGCAGGAGCTTCTTGACGAACTGGATGAAACGGATATCGCAAAGGGTTTTGAACTGACTGAGGACGAAAAGAACCCTCCTCCAGAACCGAAAAAGGAACTTCGCTTTTCTCTCGGAGATAAGGTGTATATCGGAAGTAAGGAGTATGAGATCCTCGGGCTTGACGATCCCGTTGTTCTGTTCGACCCGGAGTTTCCGATTCTCACACAAGATATGCCAAAAGACGAGTTTATGCGGAAAGCGGCAGAAAACCCGCTGAACGATAAACATCTTGTCATTGTTGAAGAACCGACTGTTCCCGACGAAACCGATCTTGAAGCGGAACGGGCAATCAATGAACACGAAGCGGAGTTCGGAGCTGACGGGACGAGAGTGTTCAGCGAAGTTCCGAATACCTCCGGCTACGATCTCGGATTCGGACATCTCGGCAACGGGATTACGGTCTGGAACAGACTTGAAACCGAAAGCGGAGATTTCAAGACTGTCGCGCATATTGCCACCGACAGGACGGTAACGATCTACGATGAAAAAATGCCGGAGGAAGTCAAGGTCAAGATATACGACTTCGCTGAAAAAGAGGATCCGAACGTTTCCACGTCTCAGCCGGGTAAAGTCTTCGAGAGCCGTCCGAAGAATGAAAAACTTCCGGTATATGACCGTTCCACCGAGATCCTCTACGCTGTTCTGCACGATCTCAATATGGATGACGTGGGGCTTGACTTCGAGGGCGAAGACATTATAGCCTTCGACGAGGACAATCAGTGGAAAGGCAAAGAGTTTTTTCGCTTTCTGATCGATGAATGCTTTGTATTTGAAGAAGGAGGCAGAGTCACCGGCATAGACGATGAACTCCTCGCAGACTTCACTGCGCTTGCGGCGCACAACGGAGTTCTTGTCGTAGATAACCGGTATTACAAGCCTTGGCGTGAATACCTTCAGGCGAAGTTTGACGAACCCAACGCCATAATCCTGTACCGCATCGGGGACTTCTACGAGATCATGGGCGACGACGCCGAAAAGATAGCTCAGTCGCTTGAACTTCATCTCGGCTCTCGGAGTTATCTGCTCGATAAGCGCATCCCGATGTGCGGATTCCCGGCGCATAAACTCGACGCCTACGTGGATATGCTGCACGACAGAGGTCACGACGTAGTTCTCTTTGAAGACGGCAAGGGCGAAAGGCTCAATAGTCCGTATAAAGACAATCCTATTGACACGATGCCGGTCGCCCGTATCGACGTGCTCGACGAGAACGGTGACGTTGAGATCAGCACGTATTTTACGGATGAGAGTGCGTTCCTCCGAAACGTCTTCGAGGAAAACGAACGCGGAACGAAGATGCGCGTCGTCCTTTATCGGGACGATAACGGCAGGACTATTCCGACAAACTTTGTCGAGGAGATGAAGCCGCCGTACCCAACGTATGAGTTTGTGGATTCTCCGTTTGTTCTCCAAAACCAGGAGGACGATTTGGTCCGCGCCGAGAGGCTTATCAACGAGTATTGTCAGAAAGAGTTCGGTCAAGCCGCCTACTTTGGAGACATTCACAGCGTGGGTCTCGCCTATACGACTATCACTGACGAAGATCTCGAAATTCAAGTCACCGCAAACCTCAAAGAACCGAGCATAGACAAATATATCTCCGGGGTCCTTGTTGAACGGCAGCTCTTTGACAGTTTGCGTGAGATGTGCGACTTTCTTGAAGATCTCGATTTTAATGAGCTAACCGATTACACCGACGAACAGATCAAGATCGCCAAAAGTCAAGGAAAACAGGCTGAATCCGAAAAGACCGAAGCTCAGCTTGCCCCTCCGCCTCAGAAGGTAAAGCGCGATCTGACACCGCACATTCTCTATCCCGAGATCAAGTCAGATTACAGGACGAACTTCAAGATTGAGAATGACGACATCGGCGTCGGTACTCCGCTTGAACGGTTCCACCACAACATTATGGCGATCCAGCTCCTTCACAAGTTGGAGGACGAACACCGCCTTGCGGATACCAACGAACAGTGTATTCTGTCTGATTATGTCGGTTGGGGCGGCCTATCCGAGTTCTTTGTAGAAACCAATCCGCACTACAACGAACTTCGCGCGGTGCTGAACGATGAGGAGCTTGCCTCTGCCCGTGAATCGACGCTGACGGCGTTCTATACGCCGCCTGTCGTCATCAAGAGCATCTATCAGACGCTTGAGAATATGGGCTTCAAAAACGGCAATATCCTCGAACCGTCGTGCGGCATCGGCAACTTTATGGGACTCATTCCCGAAAATATGGCTGACTCAAAGATTTACGGCGTGGAGCTTGACAGTATCTCAGGTCGTATCGCGCAGCAGTTGTATCAGAGGAACAATATCGCCGTGCAGGGCTTTGAAAACACCGATCTGCCCGACAGTTTCTTTGACGCGGCGCTTGGCAACGTCCCGTTCGGTAACTTCAAACTGTCGGATAAACGGTACGACAAGAATAACTTCCTCATCCACGACTATTTCTTCGCCAAAACACTGGACAAGGTGCGTCCGGGCGGTATCGTCGCTTTTATTACCTCGCACGGAACGCTCGACAAGGAGAATCCCTCCGTGCGGAAATATATTGCGCAAAGAGCCGATTTGCTCGGAGCTATCCGTTTACCGAATAACACCTTCAAGGACGCCGCCGGAACGGAAGTCACGGCGGATATTCTTTTCCTTCAAAAGCGCGACAGACTCGTAGATATCGAACCAGATTGGGTCCATCTCGGAACAGACGAAAACGGGATCACGATGAACCAATACTTCATCGACAATCTCGACATGATCGTCGGCGAGATGAAAACGGTCAGCGGCCCGTTCGGTCCCGAACCGACTTGTGAACCTTATGAGGATCAGACTCTTGCCGACGGGCTGAATGAAGCGATACAGAATATCCACGCGGAGATAACGGAGGTCGAGTTTGACGACCTTGTTGACGAGGGTGAGGACAACAGCATCCCGGCAGATCCGAGCGTCAGAAACTTTTCCTACACGGTCATCGACGGAAAGGTTTACTATCGGGTAAACAGCCGTATGAATCCTGCGGAAGTGTCTGTCACCGCTGAAAACCGAATCAAAGGAATGATCCGCATCCGCGACTGCGTTCGGGAGCTCATCGAGTATCAGATGGAGGACTATCCCGACGAGCAGATCGCGGCAAAGCAAAAGGAACTGAACGATCTCTACGATGATTTCAGCAAGAAATACGGGTTGATCAATTCCCGCGCGAACAACTCAGCCTTCAGTCAGGACAGCTCCTATTATCTGCTCACTTCTCTCGAAAATCTTGACGATGAAGGCAATTTTGTCGGCAAAGCGGATATGTTCAGCAAAAGAACGATCCGTCAGAAAGTCATAGTCACAAGCGTTGATACCGCGTCGGAAGCATTGGCTCTGTCACTTGCCGAAAAGACGAAGGTAGACATGCAGTATATGTGCGAACTCACAGGAAAGACGGAAGAAGAGATCGCGGAAGAACTGAAAGGCGTTATATTCTTAAACCCGCTGAACAGAGGCGACGACGATGAAATACGACCGAAGTATCTTCCCGCTGACGAATATCTCTCCGGCAATATCCGTGAGAAGCTCGAATGGGCAAAACGGAGCGCAGAGCTCTACCCCGAAGACTACACGGTAAACGTGCAGGCGCTTGAACAAGTAATGCCGAAAGATTTGTCCGCAAGCGAGATTTCGGTGCGTCTCGGTTCCACATGGATTCCGGTCGATGACGTCAACAACTTTATGTGGGAACTGTTCGGAACTCCGTGGTGGCAGCGTCGAAATATCTCCGTTCATTTTGCATCCTATACGGGCGAATGGAGCATCGACGGCAAATCCTACGACAGAGGCAACGTCAAGGTGTATAACACCTACGGTACAGGCAGAGTCAACGGCTATAAGATCCTTGAGGAAACGCTGAACCTCCGCGACGTCCGCGTATTCGATTATATCGAAGACGAGAACGGCAAGCGTACTCCTGTGCTCAACAAGAAAGAGACAGCTATCGCACAAGGCAAGCAGCAGTTGATCAAGGAGGCGTTCGCCGAATGGATCTGGAAGGACCCCGACAGACGCACACGGCTCTGTAAACTCTACAATGAGAAGTTCAACAGTACCAGACCACGTGAGTATGACGGCAGTCACTTGAACTTCGTCGGTATGAATCCCGAGATAACGCTCCGTCCGCATCAGGTCAACGCTATCGCACACATTCTCTACGGCGGCAACACGCTTCTTGCACACGTCGTGGGTGCGGGCAAAACCTACGAAATGGTCGCGGCTGCACAGGAAAGCAAGCGGCTCGGTCTTTGCAGAAAGAGCCTGTTTGTCGTACCGAACCACCTGACCGAACAATGGGCGTCGGAATATCTTCAACTCTATCCTTCCGCAAATATCCTTGTCGCTACCAAAAAGGACTTTGAGACGAAGAACCGTAAGAAGTTCTGCGGCAGGATCGCCACCGGAGATTATGACGCAATCATCATCGGACACAGCCAGTTTGAGAAGATACCGATGTCAACCGAAAGACAGATCGCTATGCTTGAACAGCAGGAGCGTGAGATACTGCAAGGCATTGACGAATTGAAGCGAAATCGCGGCGAAAACTTCTCCATCAAAGCGATGGAAAAAGCCCGCAAATCGATCAAGCAGAAGCTCGAAAAGCTGAACGATCAGTCCCGAAAGGATGACGTCGTGACCTTTGAGGAACTCGGCGTTGACCGTCTGTTCATCGATGAGGCGCACTACTACAAGAACCTTGCCGCATTCACGAAAATGAGGAACGTCGGCGGTATCAGCCAGACCGAAGCGATGAAAAGCTCCGATCTGTATATGAAGTGCCGATATCTTGATGAACTGACAGGAGGCAGGGGCGTTGTATTCGCGACAGGTACACCGATCAGTAATTCTATGGTAGAGATGTACACGATGCAGAAATACCTTCAGTACGGTACACTCCAAAGAAACGACCTCGTTCATTTCGACAGTTGGGCGTCCACTTTCGGCGAGACCGTGACGGCAATCGAACTCGCTCCCGAAGGCAACGGATACAGAGCGAAAACGCGCTTTGCAAAGTTCTATAACCTACCTGAACTGATGAGTATGTTCAAATCGGTCGCAGACGTGCAGACAGCTGATATGCTTCATTTACCTGTGCCGAAAGCGAACTATCACAACATTGCCCTGAAACCGTCTGAACACCAAAAAAAGATGGTTGAGGGACTTTCGGAACGCGCTGAAAAGGTGCGGAACAGAATGGTCAATTCAAGCGTTGACAATATGCTCTGCATTACAAACGACGGACGAAAGCTCGCGCTCGATCAGCGCCTTCTCAACGATATGTTGCCTGACAGTGAAACCGGCAAAGTCACGGCTTGTGCGGAGAACGTGTATGAGATCTGGAAACGCACCGAAGCAGACCGTTGTACTCAGTTGGTATTCTGCGACCTGTCCACTCCGAAAGGCGACGGCTCTTTCAACGTGTACGATGACCTGAAAGCCAAACTCATCGCCAAAGGTATTCCAGACTCAGAGATCGCGTTCGTTCATTCGGCTGAAACCGAGACCAAGAAGAAGGAACTGTTCGGTAAAGTACGAAGCGGACAGATCAGAGTTTTGATTGGTTCTACTCAAAAGATGGGTGCCGGGACAAACGTGCAGAAGAAACTCATCGCCTTGCACCATTTGGATTGTCCGTGGAGACCCGCTGACCTCCAACAGCGTGAAGGGCGTATCATCCGACAAGGCAACGATAACCCCGAAGTCGAGATCTACACCTACGTTACCGAAAACACCTTTGACAGCTATCTGTATCAGTTGGTGGAATCAAAGCAGAAGTTCATCGGTCAGATCATGACTTCGAAGTCGCCTGTGCGTTCAGCGGAAGATGTGGACGAGCAGGCGCTTTCTTATGCGGAGATCAAAGCCTTGTGTACTGGCAACCCGCACATCAAGGAAAAGATGGACCTGGATATCGATGTCGCCCGTTTGAAACTGCTGAAAGCAAACCACCTGTCTCAGCATTACGCTCTGGAGGATAAGATCTTAAAGGAAATACCGCAAAAGATCGCGTCTCTTGAACAGCGTATTGCCGGTTACAAGACGGATATTGCCCACACCGAAGCGAACACACATCCGAATGAGGACGGTTTCTCGCCTATGGTCATCAAGGATGAGACCTATACCGACAAAAAGGCGGCAGGTACGGAACTCCTTGCTGTATGCAAGACGATGACGAACCCGGAGCCGATCAAGATCGGCAGTTATCGCGGGTTTGAAATGGAACTGTTCTTTGATACAATGAGCCGGGAGTACAAGATAACGCTGAAGCACGAACTGCGGCACACCACTCCGCTCGGTACGGACATCTTCGGTAATATCCAGCGTCTTGACAATCTGATCGCGTCTTTCCCGGAAAAGCAAAAGGCTTGTGAGAACCAACTCGAAAATGAAAAAGTACAGCTTGAAAACGCGAAAGCGGAACTGGATAAGCCCTTCGTCCACGAGGAGGAACTCAAAACAAAATCCGCCCGTCTTGCCGAACTGAACGCAATGCTCGACCTCAACAAGAAGGACAACGAGATCGTGGACGGTGAACGCGAAGACGATGCGGAAACGCCTGAGACTTCACGCGAAAACAGAGATGCACGATGACAAAAGGCGGCGTCCTTGCGGCGCCGCCAAATACATAAATCGCACATTTGCGGGATAGTAGATCTCTCGGTATAATGGTTATAGAAAAAGGAAACGGAGGGCTTTCAGATGAAATTCAAAGGTAAAAAGAGATATCTGACCGTCTCGAAAGAAGACGTCAACAAATTCATTGAGTACATACTGATCGCAAGGAACGCATATATCGACGATGACGTTCCCGTGGAAGACGTCAACAAAATACTCTTTCAGTTTCTGAAAGTGAAAAAGAAGCTACGAGCGTAGCAGAAAGGAAAACAATGAACTACTATATATCCGACCTTCATATCGGTCACGCCAACGTCATTCGTTTTGATAACCGCCCGTTTGCTGATCTGAACGAAATGCACAGAGCGATAATTGACAACTGGAACGGCAGAGTCAAGACGGACGATACTGTGTATATTCTCGGCGACTTTATATGGGCGAAGGAAAACGAGTGGATCTATTTCGTTGAGCCGCTTGCCGGAAACAAGGTTCTGATACGCGGCAACCACGATCCGAGGCAGTTCAGTTCCACGACAAAGCGGTTATTCCAGGACATCACCAACCTGAAGGAGATCAAGGATGACAGCCGACACGTCGTTATGTGCCATTATCCGATCCCGTTCTTTCGGGCGGGTTTCGCGCCATCAGCATTTATGCTCTACGGTCATGTCCACCAAACAAAGGAATACGAATATCTCAAGGAACTTCGCAAGGTCATCAAGGCAAACGCATCGGGCTACGGCACTCCAAACGGCAACTTTATCAACGTGGGTGCTATGATGCCGTATATGAACTACACGCCCCGTACTCTTGACGAGATCATCGCCGGTGACGAAGCGTACCGGCAAACAGACGCCTATTTGCAGAACCGAATCGATGTAACGCCAAACAAGCACGAGGAGGACTGATCGATGGTCTTCACAACGATCAAAACGGATGGCGATACTGCGAGAAACGTTCGGCAGATACTGAGTGAGCACTACGATCTGGAAGTAAAGTACCGACACACGCTGGACGGCAAGGACCTGTACGTTGAGCTTGTGCTTTACTCGAAAGGTTCGCTTTCGGTCGAAAAGCCGCCAAAACGAAAAAACAACATAATACCCGAATAACGGACGGTCAAGTGGATCGTCCGTTTTTACATACCTGTCTTCCTGCTTGACGGGTATTTTTTATGAAAGCGAGGTGAAAACCATGAGGACTGACATTAACAGAATCGACGACGTCACGCCGGAGATGAAACTGAACGACATTCTTTATGATGAAATGCAGGAGGAGTTTAACGATCTCGTCCTATATTTCTACTTTGACGCTTATGATTACAACGAGGAAAGCGACATTATTTTCGACTTTGAAGACCTGTATTTTGCTCGGCGCACTCTCTCGGTTATCAAGAATCACGATCTTCCTCTCAAGGCAGCCATTGGACTGTACTTTTTTGAGGACAAGCTCGAAACTATCAATGATTTCCGCGAAGAGTATCTCCCTGATGAGGATTCGGATACCGAGATGTTCGAGTTTATTCTTGAGCTTGGCTACCGTTTCTACGACCTGATCTATATTCCCGGAAAGACCGAATACGAGATGTACGAGCTTATCAGAGATTATAAAAACTACAAAAGAGGAGGTGCAGAAAAGTATGACGAATGATGAGCTGAACACACTGCTTTACCACAAGCTGCTCAAAGAGCAGGAACAGTTCAAAGAGAAGCTCCGCAATTCTTCCGCTCGGGAAGTGATGCAGAACGCTTACGAGCTTGTGATCCGCGAGGATATCCTTCTCCATCTGGAAGAAAACGACCTGAGCGACAGACAAGCGAGAGCGCTTCTGAAATCCGAGCATCCGTTGAGCGATCTTTTTAACGCTTGGGAAAGCCGCGAAAGCCGCCATATGGAGGAAATCGGCAAAACTGTTGAGGATCACGCGAATAAACTCATCAGCGAAGCAAGAGCCAAAGCGCGAGCAAATCGGAACGCAAGGTAGGTGATTTGCCGTGTGGGTGACGCCGGAACAAATCGAAAAAGCGAAGCAAATTGATCTGCTCACCTACTTGCAAACCTACGAACCGAATAATCTGCAAAAGCTCGGAACCGGAACTTACTGCACAAGAGATCACGACTCCCTCAAAATATCCAACGGATTATGGCATTGGTTTTCTCAGCATATCGGCGGTAAAAACGCTCTTGACTATCTTGTGAAAGTCAGGGGCTTTTCTTTTACCCAGGCAGTTGAACAACTGGTTGATTCCGATACGGTGTTACCGATTTATCCGATAAAAGAAGCCTTGCCGAAGTCGCTCGACATTCCAAAGCTTCACTCGGATATTCAGCGGGTAAAGCGTTATCTTGTGCGGCGCGGGATTGACAGCCGAGTCATCGACTATTGTCACGAAAACGGAACACTGTATGAAGACGCAAAGTACCACGACTGTGTTTTTCTTGGCAAGGACGAGGACGGCGTACCGAAGTTTGGTTCTCTGCGAAGCACTACGACCGATTTCAAGCGGGACCTTGACGGCAGCGACAAACGGTATTCTTTCAAGATCTGCCCGAACGAAAGTGCGGAAAGCGTTCATTTGTTTGAAGCTGTGATCGACCTTATGAGCTATATCACGCTTGCCGTTAAGGACCACAGTGAATGGTACAAAGACGATTATCTTTCTCTCGGCGGCGTTTACTCAACGGATAATAAGCAGGATATTCCGCTGGCGTTGAACGAATATATCGGGAGTCATCCGAATCTCAAAACCGTGTACCTTCATTTCGACAACGACGAGATCGGGCGTAAGGCAACCGAGCAGATTATATCTGCTTTGCACGACAGATATGAAGTGATCGACGAGCCGCCGAAGAGCGGCAAAGACTACAACGACTTTTTGAAAAACGAAATACGAAAAAGAAAGGAACCCACACGATGAATATACGGATTTATCAGATCAATATGGGCAGAGACAAAAAGCGCGTCGCTTTTCAGGGACTTGAAGAACTGGAACACTTTCAGGGTTCAAAGAAAATCAACAGCAGTATCTACGACTGCGCTTTTGCCGGACAAGTAGATTGCGAAGGACTTGAAGACGTTTTTCAGAAGTTCAATATTGACCATCCCGAAGGCTACAAAGGAAGATCTCTTTCCGTTTCGGACATCGTGGAAATCACGGAATCAGACGAACTTGAACCCGGATTCTATTTCTGCGATTCGGTCGGATTCAAAAAAGTTGAATTTGACGCCGAGGAAGCGGAACCGTACAAGGACGAAAAAATCAAAGTCCTTATGGTAGAACCCGGAAAGAAAGCCTACGAAAAAGAGATCGGAACGAATCTCGAAGAAATGTACGCCGCGCTTGACTGCGATTGTATCCAGACCTTCTATCCCTATGAAGATCTCGTGGTTATCGTATGTGACGACGAAGGCAAGATCAACGGCGGCAAGCCAAACCGTGCAATCTATGGTGAAGACGGAAAGATGATGGATATCATCTTCGGAAAGTTTTTCATCTGCGACTGTTCGACCTCGAGTTTCAAATCTCTTCCCGACGACATGATGGAGAAATACAAGAAGCAGTTTCTGCTTCCCGAAAGGTTCTGCCGGATCAACGGTGAGATCATCGCGGTCAAATTCGATCCCGTAAAGGAGGAAGTACGATGAGAGACTACTACGTTACGATCACGGAAACGCTGCGTATGAAACTAGAAGTTGAAGCCGAATCGATGGAAGAAGCGATTGAAAAGGTCAAAGACGGATGGAGATCCGGCGAGTATATCCTCGACGCAGACCACTTTGAAGACGTGGATTTTGAAGCGGAAGACATCACGCCGAAAGTCGAGATGTCCTACCCTGAACTATCCACCTTATTCAGTTCAGTAAATGACAAACATCTTTCTCCAATCGTCGGATATATCGTCTTCACTCCGGAGAGCTTTGACAAGGAGTATAACGAGGCTTCGAGGACCTACGTCGTATCCAGCAATAACAAAGCGTATCAGTCTGGTATGGGCGGTTATTCGATCTACGCATCTTGTCTCGACGGGACCGATCAGTGTCTCCGACTTGAAGGATATCTGCGCGGCGAGGACGCCTGGAAGATCGAGAAGTGCTATATGCTCAAGGACGATTACGACAAACTCTTGACAGACCTTGAACCCTACACGAGACCCCCGCAGGGGCGGGATGAAAGATAATCAGAACCGCAGGGATAAGTGGCGGCATTACCTTCACAAGCAACGACTTCGGGTACCCACGAAGTCCGCTTGTTAGGGTCTGCCGCCCCTAAGACCCCGCAGAAAGGATGGTGATTGATTGAGAAACAGAGACATTGACTTGCATTTTCGACTTTCCAAAGAGGAGTTTGATCACCTCGAAAAGCAAAGAGAAAAAGCCGGATTATCGCGTGAAGCTTTCATTCGTTCCTCTATTATGGATGCAGAGATTCAATCGCCTCCTTCCATTGATTTCCTGAACTATCATCGTGAACTGCGACGAGTCGGAAGCAACATTGAACAGATACTTCGGTTGGCAAATACAAAAAAACTCATTGACGTTCCGCTACTGCGAAAGACGCTTGACGATCTTCATCAGATGCAAAGAAGTCTCTGGGATGAGTTTGCACGGAGGGACACCTAATGGCAGTTACTTCGATATGGCCGATCAAAGGTCGAGTCGATGATGTGATCAAGTATGCGAAGAATCCCGAAAAGACGTCCGAGGAAAACAAGGATGCGCTCGCGGCTCTTCACGCGGTCGATGATGTCGTCGAATATGCAGCTGACGATATGAAAACGGAAAAGATGATTTATGTGACCGGTATCAACTGCGATTCTGAAAACGCAGCCGAAACTTTCAAGAACCAGATAAGAGATAACTTGAAATCAACTCGGGCTGATGCAAAACGCAGGGTTTGTTTTCACGGTTATCAGTCTTTCGCCGAAGGTGAGGTCGATGCGGATACCGCACACAAAATCGGTGTTGAACTCGCAAAGAACCTCTGGGGAGATAAGTTTCCTGTTTTGGTAGCTACGCATTGCAACACGGATCACTATCATAATCACTTTGTTATTTGTGCGGTCTCAGATAAGGACGGCAGTAAGTTCCTGAACAAGAAAGAAGACTACCGGCGTATGCGAGAGGAATCGGACCGGCTCTGCAAAGAGTACGGTCTTTCTGTTATCTCTCACCAGAAAGACAAAGGAATGAACTACGGCGAATGGAAAGCCGAACAGGAAGGCGTACCGACACTCCGAAGCAGTATTCGCTCGGCGATAGATCTTGCGATCAAGTGCTCCATCACAAAACAGCAGTTTATCAACGCGATGACCGAGATGGGTTTCATCATCGACGAAAGCGGTAAGCACGCAAAGATCAAACACATCGGCACGGAACGCTTCGTTCGTTTCAGATCGCTCGGCGAGGGTTACTCGATTGAGGAGATCATCAAACGCGTTTACAACAACAAAGAACGCGCTAAGTTTGAACTTCCCAAACAGGACGACCCACAGAACGTATTTGAGGGCGAAGACGAGCCGGTTCGGATCATGACGTATATTCCTCTCTTCCGCTCCTACAACCGTGCGATCAAAATTGCAAAGGAACGACCTCATTACAACTTCCGCATCTATTATCTCGTCCGACAGGATTTCAGCGCACAGAGATTGTACGAAGACACTCTTGACCTTCTCGTCGACCATCATCTGAAAACCGCCGAAGATGTCATCAGCTATAAAGCGGAAGCGATGAGGCAGATCGACGAGAATATCAGACTGCGAAACGAGGCGCGTAATCATTTGAAACGGGCTGAGCGAGCGAGGGATCTGGTCGAAGCGGACAAGGCGCGGTTCAACATCAACGTTTACTCAATGACGCTTTCCAAACTTCGGCGCGAAGTCACGACCTGCGACGAGGTGTTGGAACGAAGCCGTCATGTGAGAGACAATCTTACCGTCATCGAACAGGAAAAATTCAAAGGAAAGGCAGGTGTCGTGAATGAACACATCAGCGGACGCGGCGGATCAAGTCGTAAGGATGAGCCTAAACGGAGCTGAGGTCGCTCTCAAGGTTTCCGGTAAGGGAGCCAAAGAGATCGGAATTCTTCTCATCAAGGCGCTCAAGAGTTCGTCCCATCAGCAGCTCAAAACCAAAGGGTCGCTCCGTCTGAACAATCTCATCCGCAGCGGAAAGAAACTGGACGTTGCGGAAGTGTCAGACGGAAACCTGAAAGAGTTTTGCTCCGTTGCCAAAAAGTACGGGATACTCTATACGATCTTGAAGGACCGCAACGTCAACGACGGAAAGACAGAGATCATGTATAAGTCAGAAGACAAGGAAAAGATCGGGCGCATTTTCAAAAAGCTCGGCTTGCTTGCGGTCGATTTCGGGACTATCAAAGAGGACGTTCAAAAAGATATGTCAGGTCAACCCGTCCCGGACCGTCCCGAGCATTCCGAAAAGGAAGCGGACGAATTTGTAGACAAGCTTATGGAAAAAGCGAACCCGACAAAGGAGGCGGGTCAGAATGAAAACCCTACCCAGGCGCGGACGGAAAAGCCGAATCTGTCCGCGAGTTCCTCAAGAACGGAGGCGAAGATGAATTTGCAAAGCTCGTCAGAAAATCCTGAGAGACGGAAATCCGTCCGTAAGGAATTGAAAGAGATCCGTGAGGAACAGAACCGGACGCGTGAGACCGAAAGGAAACGCACTTCGAGAACACCGGCAAAAACCAACGAGCACAAAGCTCCGCCCAAGAAAAAACGTGATAAGGAGAGATGAGTATGAACAACTACGACGATCTGTTCAACAGCAGCGAAAACAACGACAAATCTAAAAGCGACAACAAGAACAAGCCCTTCGATAAGGATGCGTGGATCGAAAAGAAACGCATGGAGCGCGCCGAAGCGTATGTCATGCTCGACAACGCAACCGAGGAAATCGTCAGCGACGGCGAGAGGTTTAGGGACTTTCTGAACACGCAGGCACAGTTCGACCGCTATTCGGTCAGCAACGCACTGCTCATCGCATTTCAGCGTCCCGGCGCAACAAGGGTTGCCGATTTCGGAACGTGGAAGGATGACGACGTTTCCGTAAACAAAGGCGAGAAAGCGATCACGATCCTCGAACCCGGAAACGAATACACCCGTGAAGACGGCTCTACCGGTTTCAGTATCAACGTCAAAAAGGTCTTCGACATTTCACAGACTGACTCCAACGCAAATACGAAACGCAGGACGCCCGATGCAAGGACGGCAATCAAAGCGCTGATCGCTTCCGCTCCGTGCGCGGTCGTTCTCGTGGAAAAGCTCGATAACTGCAATGCGCGCTATTCACCCGACAAAAACGAGATCTGGATCGTCAAAGGACTGGAAGCCAATGAGATCTTCCGCGCTCTTTCCTATGAGATTTGCATCGCAAAGGCGGCTCAGAAAGATATTGACCGCAAGGACGGCGCTTTCGGTGCCTACTGCGCTTCGTATATCCTCTGCGAGCGCAACGGGTTCGACACAGGAGATTTCAACTTCGACAGAGTTCCGGAGCGCTTTGCCGACGTGGATAACAAGGACGTTCGAAAGGAACTCGGTGAGATCCGTGAAACAGCGAATGAGGTATCGCAGGAGATGAACCGCCAGTTTGAGGCGATGGACAAGAACAAGCGCTCAAGGGATGACGGAGCGAGATAAGGAGGTCTGTAATGGCTACTACAACAAGGGTCATTGAAATCGACGACCGAGATCAGCGTATTCTCGTGAAATGCCTGAATGACGTCAGAAACGACTGCATTGACAAGGGCGTCCCGACAGATGATCTCAATCGCCTTTTGCTTATGACCATTGACGCCCCGACCAAGAAAGAAAAGCGAAAGGCGGACCGTGAGGGAAGATAAATTCTCCCGCACAAACCTTATCCTGTATGCCGTCGGCATCATCCCCGTCGTATGGCTGGCGCTTCTTATCGCGCCGGCTTTCGGCGGAGGTGTACCGAGCCTGCTTGAAAATCTTGCGGAGATCTTCCGTCATCCGTTTCACATTGAGTGGTGTGGGGACAGTTTGAAGACTGTCCTCATACTGCTCGGCGCTTACGGAATGGGTATCGGTATCTATATCTCTACCGCGAGGAATTACAGGCGTCGTGAAGAACACGGCTCGGCGCGCTGGGGCAGCGCCAAGCACGTAAACAGAAAGTACAAGGATAAGGCGTGGGAGAAAAACAAGATCCTTACGCAGAATACGGCGATAGGTCTGAACGGCAGAAAGCACAGGCGAAACCTGAACGTTCTTGTCTGCGGCGGTTCCGGCGCAGGTAAAACGAGGTTCTACGCCAAACCGAATATTATGAACGCAAACACGAGTTTCGTTGTTCTTGACCCAAAAGGCGAGATCCTGCGTGATACCGGTAATCTCTTAAAGGACAAGGGGTACGAGATCAAAGTCCTTGATCTTATCAACATGGAAAAGAGCCATTGCTACAATCCCTTTGTCTATTTGCACGACGATAATGACATTCAGAAGCTTGTAACGAATATCTTCAAAAACACAACGCCGAAAGGCGCTCAAACACAGGATCCGTTCTGGGACAACGCGGCGATGATGCTTCTGCTCGCACTGATCTTCTATCTGCACTATGAAGCGCCGCCCGAAGAACAGAACTTTCCAATGGTGCTTGAAATGATCCGTGCCGGCGAAGTTATGGAGGAAAACGACACTTACAATTCTCCTCTTGACGAACTGTTCGACCGATTGGAAACGAGAAGTCCGGAGCATATCGCTCTCAAGTATTATCGCAACTACCGTTCCGGTTCGGGCAAGACTCTGAAATCCATTCAGATCACGCTCGTATCCCGTCTGGAAAAGTTCAATCTCGACAGTCTCGCGGGTATCACGCAAACTGATGATATGGAGCTTTCGGAAATCGGTGAAAGAAAGACGGCGATATTCGCTGTCATCCCCGACAACGACAGTTCATTCAACTTTATCGTCGGTATGCTTTACACGCAGTTGTTCCAACAGCTTTATTACAAAGCGGATATCGAGCACGGCGGCAGGCTGCCGGTCCACGTTCATTTCGTAATGGACGAGTTCGCAAACGTCGCCTTGCCTGATGAGTTCGACAAACTGCTTTCCACAATGCGAAGCCGCGAGATCTCAGTTTCAATCATCATCCAGAACCTCGCGCAGCTTAAAGCGCTTTTTGAAAAGCAATGGGAGTCGATCGTCGGCAACTGCGATGAGTTTCTTTATCTCGGTGGGAACGAACAGTCAACGCATGAATACGTTTCCAAACTGCTCGGCAAGGAAACCATCGATATGAACACCTACGGGCAGTCGAGAGGACGGAACGGCAACTATTCGACCAACTGGCAGATCACGGGACGCGAGCTGATGACGCCGGATGAAGTCAGGATGCTTGACAACAAGTATGCGCTTCTCTTCATTCGCGGTGAGCGCCCCGTGATGGACTTCAAGTACGACATTCTCAAGCATCCGAACGTGGAGATGACGGCGGACGGAAAGGCAGAACCCTACCGTCACGGCAAGGAGAACTTCAGCTATGCGAGTTTTCAATTTGACGAGAATCTTCTTTCCGAGCCGCACAATGACAATGATGTGGACGCAAGCGACTTCGTAATTCTGACAGAAGAAGAAATCAATGAAATCCTAAGCGAAAAAACTCAAACAAGTGAAAAGAACAAGGAGGTAATTCTCGATGAAGCATTTGGACAAAACGGGAAAAGCAAAAAACAACACCGCGCTCCCTCTTCAGGGGAAGGTTAAGAAAGGATTTGCCGCATACTGCGCCGTTATCCTCGTAGTGGCGCTTGTATGTATGATGCCTATGACGGCTTCTGCGGCGGGTGGCGATCCTCTGAAGGTCGTGAACAATCTGTCCGACTTTATGTTCGGCCTGATTCGCGCCATCGGCTTGATCCTGCTCGGCTTCGGCGTTGTGCAGGTCGGTCTGTCGCTCAAAAGCCACGACCCGTCTCAGCGAGCAAACGGCTTTCTTACCGTCGCGGGTGGTATCATCATCACCTTTGCTAAAGAGATTCTCAACCTTATCACGGGCTGACCACACTTCCGGGCGAAGCGTCGTCAGGTTGGCGGCGCTTCGCCTGAATCCAATGAAGGGAGGATTTTCATGTGTCAGATAACTGGGTAGTTCAAAATCTACAGAACGCTCTTGAAACGTGGAACGAGAAGTTTGCGGAAATATGGAATCTCCTCACGCAGTCGCCCGAAGCATTCAAAGGCGGAGCGATATGGAACGTCATCGTCAACATCCACGGAGCATTACAGGCTATCGGCTATGCATTGCTTGTATTGTTTTTCGTGATAGGCGTGGTGAAAACCTGCGGCTCCTTTGCCGAGGTAAAAAAGCCGGAACACGCACTGAAACTGTTTATCCGATTCGCTATCGCCAAAATCGTCATTACGCACGGTATGGAACTGCTCTTGAAGCTGATGGAAATCATGCAGGGCGTGATCTCCGGTATTATGAGAGCGTCCGGCGTTGCAGCAGGCAATTCCACCATTTTGCCGCAGAGTATCATAGACGCTATTGAAGACTGCGGCTTCTGGGAAAGTATTCCGCTGTGGGCGGTCACTCTGATCGGCGGTTTGTTCATCACGGTGCTTTCGTTTATTATGATCATGAGCGTGTACGGACGTTTCTTCAAGATCTATATGTACGCCGCAATCGCACCGGTTCCGTTATCAACTTTTGCAGGCGAGCCGACTCAGAACGTCGGCAAAACTTTCCTCAAGAGCTTCTGCGCCGTATTGCTTGAAGGTGCGATCATCGTTCTGGCCTGTATCATTTTCTCCGTATTCGCATCAAGTCCGCCCATAGTAGACAGTTCTGCTTCGGCGGTAACTCAGGTCTGGGCATATATCGGAGAGCTGATCTTCAATATGCTCGTTCTTGTAGGCAGCGTTAAGATGGCGGATAAGATCGTGCGTGAAATGATGGGACTGTAAGGAGGGATACTCTTGGAAATCAAGATAAACAAAGAAATACGAAACTACACTGAATCAATGTTTTTCGGACTGTCCATGAGACAGTTCTTTTTTGCGGTCATCGGCGTCGGATTCGCAGTTCTCACGTATTTTATGCTCCGTTCCAATTTAGGGACGGAAACGCTTTCGTGGGTATGTATGCTCGCCGCCGCGCCCTTTGTGGCGATGGGCTTCATCAGCTATAACGGGATGACCGCTGAGCAATTTGCGTGGACGTGGATCAAAAGCAGGTTCATCGAGCCGAGGAAGGTTAAGTTTGAGTGTGATACCTTCTACCACGAAGCGATCTCAAAACCGTCCGCGCCTAAATCTACGAAGAAGGAGGTTAAGAAAGCTTTATGATGAAATCACTCAAAGCGATGCTCCGTCAGGATAAGGAGGCTTACAAGGTTCCGAAGTCTGTCCACGACTATATCCCGATCACCGGCATTTACGAGGACGGCATTTTCAGAGTCGGAAGCAGATTCACAAAGTCTTTCCGCTTTGACGACATCAACTACCTTGTCGCCAGTAAGGAAGACAAGGAGACGATGTTCCTCGCTTATTCGGAACTGCTCAACTCTCTTGACAGCGGAGCGACTACAAAGATCACGATCAACAATCACAAGCTTAATCGCAACGACTTTGAGAAGAATATCCTGATGCCCGAGCGCGACGACAATCTTGCCGTTTACCGCACTGAATACAACGATATGCTCCGCGAGAAAGCCGCAGACGCCAATGGGATCGTGCAGGAGAAATATATTACGATCTCGGTCGTTAAAAAGGATATTGAGGAAGCGAGAACGTATTTCTCCCGCGTCGGCTCTGACCTGATCGCTCACTTCAACGCGCTCGGTTCCAAATGCGTTGATATGGACGCGACCGAAAGACTTCGTATCCTTCACGACTTCTATCGCCCGGGACAGGAAGTGTACTTCCGGTTCGATATGTCTCAAATGGCGAAAAAGGGACACGATTTCAAGGACTATATCTGTCCCGACAGTATCGAACGATTCGATGATTATGTAAAGCTCGGCGATAAGTTCTACCGTGTACTCTTCATCAAGGATCTTGCGGCGTATATCAAAGACAGTATGGTCTCTGAACTCACCGAATTGAACCGAAACCTGATGCTGTCAATCGACATTCTTCCTATTCCGACAGATGAGGCAGTGCGTGAGGTTGAGAACAGGCTTCTCGGCGTAGAAACTAATATAACCAACTGGCAGCGCAAGCAGAACCAGAACAACAACTATTCTGCCGTCGTCCCCTATGATATGGAGCTTCAGCGCAAGGAAAGCAAGGAGTTCCTCGACGATCTGACGACCCGAGACCAGCGAATGATGTGCGTGACAATCACGCTCGTTCACGTTGCAGACAGCAAGGAGCAGCTCGACTCGGACACCGAAGCTCTGCTCTCAACGGCAAGACGTCATCTCTGTCAGCTCGCCGTTCTGAAGTTTCAGCAGATGGACGGTCTGAATACCGTTTTGCCTATCGGATGCAGAAAGATCAACGTACTTCGTACTCTGACAACCGAAAGCCTTGCGGTCTTTATGCCGTTCAAGGTTCAGGAGATCGGTCACGAGCGCGGCATCTACTACGGTCAAAACGCCATAAGCGACAATATGATCATCGCCAACAGACGCCATCTGCTCAACGGTAACTCGTTCATTCTCGGCGTATCCGGTTCCGGTAAGTCTTTCACCGGCAAGTGTGAAATTTCAAACCTTATGCTTGACGGCGACTCCGACATTATCATCATCGACCCGGAGCGTGAGTATGCGCCGCTTGTCAAGGCGCTCGGTGGTGAGATCATCGACATTTCCGCGACGAGTAAAAACCACATCAACGCGATGGATATGAACAAGGAGTACGGCGACGGTGAAGATCCCGTTATTCTGAAATCCGAGTTCATCCTGTCGCTCTGCGAACAGCTCATCGGTTCTCGTTCCCTCGGCGCAAAGGAAAAGTCTCTGATCGACCGTTGTACCAAGATCGTGTACCGCAACTACAAGAAGCGCGGTTACAAAGGAACGGTGCCTACTCTAAAAGAGTTCCGGGCGGAACTTCTCAAACAGGAAGAAGCGGAAGCGCAGGATATTGCTCTGGCTATCGAACTTTTCACAGACGGTTCGCTTGACACTTTCGCCAAGCAGACGAACGTGGATGTGGAAAACCGCTTGATCTGCTACGACATTCTCGACCTCGGCAAGCAGCTTCTGCCTATCGGTATGCTTGTAGTACTCGACAGTATTTTGAACCGTATCACCGCGAACAGAGCCAAAGGCAAGAACACGTTCATCTTCATCGACGAGATCTATCTTTTGTTCCAGCACGAATATTCGGCAAACTTCCTGTTCACCCTTTGGAAGCGCGTCCGTAAGTACGGCGCTTTCTGTACCGGTATAACTCAGAACGTTGATGACCTTTTGCAGAGTCACACGGCAAGAACGATGCTTGCCAACTCCGAGTTTGTGATCATGCTCAATCAGGCGACGACAGACCGTGTAAAGCTCGCGGAGCTTCTGAATATCTCGGACACGCAGCTTTCGTATATCACGAACGTGGAAGCCGGTCGCGGACTGATGAAGGTAGGCTCCGCGCTCGTTCCGTTTGTCAACAAGTTCCCGAAGAACACGAAACTTTACCGGCTTATGACGACCAAGCCTGGTGAAAACTGAGGAGGTGATCACGAATGGATGAATTGAGAGAGCATCCGCAGGTAGCGGAACTCATTGACACTCTTGACAAAAACGATATGCACAAGGAAAAAGCCGAAGTCGAATCTCTTGTTGACTATATCGGAGATATGGAAAAGACGCTGACCGAAATGCTCAAAGAGATGCAGGAGATGCGGCAGGAGATCAATCTGATCCACAACAACACTCTCCGCGTAAAGTGTCAGAATCTTGTTGAAAAGACTGAGGGTAAGATCAAACAGGGCTTCGCCCTTCTCGGAAAGGTTAAGGATAACGTCATTCAGTCTGCAAAGAACGCACTCAAAGCCTTCAAAGAAAGAGGCAAAGAGGCACTCCGATCCGCCTTAAAAGCAATGAAGATCCCCGAGACGCTCGACAAACTCGGCTCCTTCTTCGGCAAACTCTCGAAAGAAGTCGAACAGGATATGCAACAGCTCAACTCGATGCAATCCGAACTCAACAGCTCTAAAGGACACCTCAAGAATATTGGTCGGCTTCTTATCGGACGGGAATCGAAAGAAGTCGAGCAAGCAAAGTCCGATAAGGGCGTATTCTCTCGTTTTGGCAAGCTGCTCGAAAAGATCGGCAAAGGGTTCGGCACTCTTTCGCAGAAAGCGATGGATAAGGCTGACAAGATCCGCGTCACTAATGTGAAAGAGTCTGTGAAGAATGAACTTGACACGTTAAAGAATCTAAAACACGGACGCTCTGTATCCGATCCTTCCCGCGAGCGATAACGGAGGTGATCTGCCTTGAAAGACATTAAGAGAAAAGGCAGCCGAAGTAATCGTATCGTTGACGAGTCCGCAGACCTTGCTTCCAAGATGAAGCAAGGTCTGGTTTGCTCAAAGGATCAGTTTCAGAACCTTTCAGATGACGGGCAGGTCACGCCGGAAGAATATGCGCAGGATAAGATCAAGTATTGGTCTGAAGACGCAGTTCACGATGCGGCGCATGGCTCGAAGGAAACCGCCAAGAAAACCTATGACGGCGGTAAAAAACTCGTTGAGCAGATCAAGCAAAAACGGCGCGACGGGGACAGTATAAAGCAGACGGCAAAATCCACCGGCAGGCAGTCGTTCAAAACGATGAAAAAGGACATCAAGACTGCTGGCAAATCCACCCACAAAGGCGTGAAAACAGCGGAAAGCTCTGCTCGGACAACGATCAAGACAACTGAAAAGGCAGCCAAGACCGCTGAAAAGACGCTGAAAGCAAGCCAAAAGGCCGCCAAAGCGAGCGCAAAGGCGGCGAAGAGATCGGCTCAAGCGGCAAAAAAAGCCGCAGAAGCAGCGGCGAAAACCGCAAAGGCGGCGGTCAAAGCCACAATAGCGGCAATCAAAGCTATTGTAGCCGGCGTAAAAAGCCTTGTCTCTGCGATTGCAGCGGGCGGGTGGGTCGCCGTCGTTGTAATCATCGTAATCACCATGGTGGCTCTAATTGTCGGATCGTGCTTTGGTCTGTTTTACAGCGCAGGCGATAAGACCGGATTGACGATGCAATCGGCAATCAGCGACATCAATGCGGAATATCAGGCGAAGATCGATGAGGCGAAAAACTCATCGGCGCACGATGTTCTTGAAGTGAAAGGCAGCCGAGCCCGTTGGCAGGAAGTTCTTGCAGTTTATGCAGTCAAAACTGCAACTGACCCGGATAACGCTCAAGAAGTCGCAACGATGGACGAAGGCAAACTTGAGATTCTGAAGAGCGTATTCTGGGATATGCACGAGATCTCAAAGAAGACCGAGACAAAGAAGGTTAAAGAGTACACGGAAACGACTGACTCAAACGGGAACGTGACCGTAAAAGAGACTGAGATCTCAAAGACGGTTTTGACGATTACTGTCAAGCATCTGACACTCGATGAAATGAAATCCAAATACGGCTTCAATAATGATCAGAAAGCACAGCTTGATGAAATGTTGTCGGAAGATAAGGCGAAGTTATGGAGCGGCGTTCTGTACGGCACAAATAACGCAGATATTGTCGCGGTCGCGGCTACCCAATTCGGAAACGTAGGAGGTCAGCCTTACTGGAGTTGGATGGGATTCAACAGTCGCGTGGAATGGTGCGCCTGCTTTGTTTCATGGTGTGCTAATGAGTGCGGTTATATCGACACCGAGGTTATCCCGAAAACTGCCGGCTGTCAGACTGGCGTCAACTGGTTCAAAGAGCGCAATGAGTGGCAGGATAGAACCTATACTCCGCAGCCCGGCGACATCATCTACTTTGACTGGGACAACAAGGGCGCGGCAGGAAACCAAGACGGATTGGCAGACCACGTTGGCATCGTCGAAAAGATCATCGAAGACAAAATATTCACCATCGAAGGCAACACAGGAGACCAGTGCGCAGAGCGAACCTACACCATCGGTTATTACGAAATCTTGGGGTTCGGAACGCCTGCTTATTAACCAAAATCCCGGTATCGGAGCAGGCTATATGCCTGTTTCGGTATCGCGGAGTTACATATAATGCTTCAATTGTCGGTAATTACCGACAATTCATCGTTTTGCTGGGCCAAAGTTAACATTTATCTATTGATTTTTCGCCCTTTGTGTGGTAAGATGTATGATGTATTGTTTTATCCACTCATATCCCCGATGTATGCGAGCTTTCTACGGGAGATTGTCGATTGGAATATTGAAACTTAGAACAGCCATTTTGGGCTAGGAGAGTAGAGACATGAAAGTGAGTTACGATAAGCTTTGGAACTTGATGCGAGCAAATAAAATGCGCAAAGGCGAATTGTATGCTGCAGCAAAAATCAGTCCGAGTATCGCAAAGAAGCTTGTAAACGATGAACCTATCCACATGAAGTATATGATGAACCTGTGTAAGGTCTTCAAGTGTGATATAGGAGATCTTATTGAGATTAAAGAGCTTGATGTAGAGTAACAATGAACGAGAACGAAGAAAAGCGATTTTTCCGAAACCAAACGTCATTCTACGAGCAAGCCATATATTATTACATTCAAAGGTTTTTCCCTGAAGCAATAAATAGATGTGTATTTGATGGTGACATCGAGGCGGACATTTACATCCCGACTGCCCGCTGTGTAATAGAGTATGACGGAAAGTTTTGGCACGAAGAAAAAAGCAAAAGGGATAATTTCAAAAATCATTATTTCAACGATAATGGAATTGAAGTTATTCGAGTAAGGGATTCGGGTTTGCCAGAACTCGAGGCATTTGAAGGAATAACACTCTACCACAAGTCCACTTCTACGAACAATAAGTCGTATCACATAGATGAAATAATCGAGAATGTTGTTCACTACCTATCTTCAAGGGTCGAGGACGAAGTAAAGAAAAAGTTACTTGAAGGATACAGGCTTCCTCATAAGCAATTTCTCGATGATTGCCCCGACATAAACGGTCGGCTCTATACAGAACCGATTGATGATTCACTTGCAACAGTAAAGGGAATAGAAGCCTGGGATTACGAAAAAAACGGCTCGTTAAGGCCCGAAAATATTACGCTGAGTTATTCACAAAAGGTTTTCTTTAAGTGCCGGTCTGGCAAAAGTCAATATGTCGAACCTTACATTTGGCTTTCGAGAAAACCTGGTGTTGAGCAAGATTACAAGCTCTACTGCCCGAACTTGAGTTGTTGCAAGGATGACTGTCAGTACAAGGTCGATTTTGTGCTTGACTATTTAGATAGCATAGTACAAATCGATGAGGAAAGCAAACCTGCCATTCGTTGTATGCTTAGCGGCTCATCGTGCACGAGGACAGCGTTAAAGAAAAGGTTTAATTTCCCAAATGACAGCGTCCTCACTAAGCGATTCGATGAACTTTTTGTGATTGATAAAACGGTTAAGGGCTTCCTTGGGCGCAACCAAACTTGGCTGTCATCCTCCGAAGACATTACGTTGATAAAGAAACTATACATCAACTATCCTGGAATAATAGTGCGAGTCGACGCAACGCCATTTGATAATAGCAAAGAACAGATGAACGCCTTTGTTGATTACTACCAATGGGTAATTGACTTGTCGCGGCAGGATAAAAAAAGATATTATGCACTTGGAATGTTATTCTTCAATAGCATACGTGATTGCATGGTTGAAAAGAAAATGTCGAAAGAGTTTGCAAAACTATTGCTTAACTTCATCAGAGAAAATTCCGATGCGTTCAGGAATGAAGGTTATAATATCGAGCAATTAAGTCAATACACAAAGAACTGATAAGAAACGGAGTAATATTATGATAACAGGTGAACTGAAAAACAAGGTTGATTCTATTTGGGATACTATTTGGACCGGAGGAATTACAAGTCCGATAACTGTCCTTGAACAGATTACATATCTCATGTTTATGAAGTTATTGGATGATAATCAGCTAAAAGCTGAAGCTGGTGCAAGTGCTTTGGGTGTTCAACTAAAAAAGAGAGTTTTCGGCGATGGCATTTGCGTTATCAGCGAAAATCCTCATGTTGAAACCGATTACAGAAATTTGCGCTGGAACGTGTTCCATAACTTTGAGCCCGGTGCAATGTTTACGAATGTTCAGAACTATGTTTTCCCGTTTATCAAGCAGATCGGTGAAGGCAAAGATACTGCTTTCAGCCGGTATATGAAAGATACTGTGTTTCTTATTCCGACTCCGAAAGTCCTTGCTAAAGTTGTTGACGGCATTGACGCAATGGATATGAACAACAAGGACATTATGGGCGACGTTTACGAGTATCTTCTTGGTAAAATCGCCGCAGCCGGAGAAAACGGTCAGTTCCGCACTCCGAGACACATCATCCGAATGATGGTCGAATTGATGAAACCTACTCTTGACGATAAAATCCTCGATCCTGCCATGGGAAGCGCCGGTTTCCTGTTAGAGTCCTCAACCTATGTTTCAAAGCACTATGAAAAAGAACTGATGAGGGCAGACAAGTCGAATTACTACAAAACAGGAATGTTCTCAGGATTCGATACGGATCAATCTATGCTCCGCATTGGTGCTATGAACATGATGCTCCACGGTGTTGAGGATCCTAATATCAAATATCAAGACTCACTTTCCGGCGACAACAACGAAAGAAGTTGCTACACGCTTATTATGGCTAATCCTCCGTTTACCGGTAGTGTGTTTCAGGAAGAAATCAGCAAAGATCTTCTCGCGCTCTGTAAAACAAAAAAGACGGAGCTTTTATTCTTGACACTATTCACAAAGATGCTTGAAGTCGGCGGTCGCTGCGCTTCAATAGTTCCCGATGGCGTCTTATTTGGAAGCAGCACAGCGCATAAGGCGATACGCAAAGAACTTGTCGAAAATCAAAAGTTGACGGCTGTTATTTCTATGCCGTCCGGAGTGTTCAAACCGTATGCCGGAGTTTCTACTGCCGTTCTTGTCTTCACTAAAACGAATGCCGGAGGCACAGATAAGGTCTGGTTCTATGATATGACCGCTGATGGTTTCTCGCTAGATGATAAGCGTTCCCCTATTGCAGAAAACGATATTCCGGACATTATAGAGCGCTTCAACAATCTTGAAGCTGAAAACGCTCGAGAGCGTACAGAAAAATCGTTCTTTGTCGATAAAAAGGAAATCGTTGATAATGACTACGATCTATCTATCAACAAGTATAAAAAGGTCGAATATGAGACGATTGAATATCCGAGTTCTGCCGAAATCATCGCGGATATTGACAGAATTGAAGAAGAGATCGCTTCTGAGATGGCAGAACTTAAAAAGCTGTTAGGAATATAAATTTGGATTTGTAGGGATGATAGGATGA
>Ga0208297_1000510_pt1 | contig 73814 bp, 55 predicted proteins | sample LMS_cellobiose_e_FD_187367 | JGI IMG/M metagenome (GOLD analysis project Ga0208297, IMG submission 187367) | Rumen-fistulated moose microbial communities from Alaska, USA - LMS_cellobiose_enrichment (SPAdes) (version 2) | ecosystem: Host-associated > Mammals > Digestive system > Stomach > Rumen...
CGGTACTACAATAACGATAGAATCAAGCTGAGGCTAAAAGGAAAGAGCCCGGTGCAATACCGAGCTCTATTCCAATCGAAGGCTTCCTAAATAATGTTAAACCGTCCAACTTTTGGGGGTCACATCAGCTTTGAAGGTGGGCTGTTTTTGGGAAAGTACTATCTGTCAGTGTGTTAGCCTCCACGGAAAGCTGAAGAGGGTGCTTTTTACAGCGCCGCCAGGATCAGAATCTGGGCGGAGACGACCCGGAGGAACATGGTGAGCGGGTAGACGGTGGAGTAGCTGACGGCCGGGATGTCGTTGGGGGAGTTGCTCGTGACGAACGACAGGGCGATGGGGTTGGTCATGCTGCCCGAGAGGGTGCCCATCAGGGCGAAGTAGTTGAGTTTGAAGACCCAGCGGCCGAGCAGGCCCATCACCAGGATGGGGATGACCGTGATCAGGAAGCCATAGCCGACCCAGACGTAGCCGCCGCCGGAAAGGGTGCTGACAAACTCCGGACCTGCCGAAAGTCCCACTGCCGCCAGGAAGAGCGAGATGCCGATTTCACGCAGCATGAGGCTGGCGCTGATGGTGGTGTAGGTCACCAGGTGGAAGCGTGCACCGAAGCGGCTGAGCAGGATGGCCACGATGAGCGGGCCGCCCGCCAGGCCGAGTTTCACCGGCAGGGGAATGCCGCTGATATGGAAGGGAATCATGCCGACCAGCACGCCGAGCAGGATGCCGATGAACATCGGGATGATGTTCGGCTCGCGGAGGCGCTTCTGCGAGTTGCCCAGCATACCGGCCACTTCTGCGATGGCGCTCTCGGCGCCGACTACCGTTACGCGGTCGCCCAGCAGCAGTTCGAGCGAAGGCGTGGCGATCAGGTCGACGCCCGAGCGGTTGATGCGGGTCACGTTGACCTTGAAGTTCTTGCGCAGCTGCAGCGAACCGAGCTGCTTGCCGTTGATGCTGCTACGCGTGACCAGGATACGGCGCGATACGAGTTCGGTGTCGCGGCTCTGTGCGTCCCATGCTTCCTGCGGCATCTCGATCTGGCGGCCCAGGAAGACGATGACGGCCTCGGTGTCGCGGGGGTCTGAGACGAAGAAGACTTTGTCGCCCAGCGAGATGACGGTCTGCGCGTCGGCCAGGGCGGGCGCGCTGCCTTCCTTGAGGACGCGCGAAATGATGAAACTGCGGTTGAGCAGCCGTGCGATCTCCCAGACCTTCTTGCCGTCGAGCTGCGGGTTGGTGATTTCGACCGTGACACGGTCCGGGTCGTGGGTCTCGATGACGTGCTCCTTGTGCAGCCGTTCGTCTTCCTTGGCGGGATCGACCCGGAAGATCTTCCTCATCAGGATCAGGGCGAGGATCAGGCCGATGACGCCCAGCGGATAGGCCACGGCGTAGCCGAGGGCGATCGAGGGTTCGTTGGTGCCCATCGTGTCGAGATAGGTCTGCTGCGCGGAACCCAGGGCGGGCGTGTTGGTGACGGCGCCGGACATCACGCCGGTCATCGTGACCAAGCTCGTGCCGCTTATCGCTGCGACCAGGCACGTGACCAGAATACCCAGCAGGATGACGCCGATGGAGAGCAGGTTCAGTTTCAGCCCGTTCTGCTTGAGTGAAGCGAAGAAGCCGGGGCCTACCTGCATACCGACCGAATAGATGAACAGGATCAGGCCGAATTCCTTGACAAAGCCCAGTACTTTCGGGTCGATGCCCATTCCGAAGTGTCCCAGTGCGATGCCTACGAAGAGAATCCAGGTAACGCCCAGGGTAATGCCGCCGATCTTGACTTTTCCGAGCAAGGTGCCCAGGGCGATGGTGGCGGCGAGGATAAATATGATGTGTGCGGTGCTGCTTCCGAACAAAAGGTCTGCAAACATAACGTTTCCAAAATTTGCTGCAAAAATAGCGATTTTTGATACAACGGTAGAATCTTTTCCATATCTTTGTGATGGAAAGTCCAAAACAAAGCAATGAGAAGAATCAACAATAGCTGGTGGTGGCGCTTGCAACTTGGTTAGTCGCAAGTGAATCAGCTATTTGTCAATTTTATACAAATAAGGCCTGTCGAACTTGCGACAGGCCTTTTTAGTTATCGAAAATCCTAATAAATTATTAACAAAATAAACGATTCAATTATGAAACAGAAGAAATTCCTGCTCCCGGAGAGCGAGATCCCGACCCACTTTTTCAATATGCAGGCCGTGATGCCCAACAAGCCGCTGCCCATCCTGAACCCCGCGACCAAGCAGCCGCTCAGTGTAGAAGACCTCTTCCCTATCTTCTGTGAAGAGTGCGCCCGCCAGGAACTCAACCAGACCGACGAGTGGATTCCCATCCCGGAGCCTGTACGCGAACAATACGCAGCTTACCGCTGCACACCGCTTGTGCGTGCGTATGAACTCGAGCAGGCGCTCGGCACCCCTGCGCACATCTATTTCAAAAATGAGAGCGTGAGCCCGGCCGGCAGCCATAAGCTCAATTCCGCACTTGCGCAGGCATATTATGCCAAGGAGCAGGGCATTACCAACATTACCACGGAGACCGGTGCCGGCCAGTGGGGTGGTGCGCTTTCCTATGCCGCGAAGAAATTCGGGCTGGAACTTGCGGTCTATATGGTCAAGCTGAGCTATGAGCAGAAGCCCTATCGACGCTCCATCATGCAGACCTTCGGTGCGGCCATCACACCTTCGCCGTCGATGTCCACGCGTGCCGGCAAGGATATCCTGACCATCAACCCCAATGACCGCGGTTCGTTGGGCTGTGCCATCTCCGAGGCTATCGAACTGGCCGTCACCACGCCGAACTGCAAATACACCCTGGGTTCCGTGCTGAATCACGTGTGCCTGCACCAGTCCATCATCGGCCTGGAGGCGGAGAAGCAGATGGAACTGGCCGGAGAGTATCCCGATATCGTGATCGCCTGCTTCGGCGGTGGCTCGAACTTCAGCGGAATCGCCTATCCGTTCATGCGCCACAACATCCAGAAGGGCCTCAAGACCCGCTTCATCGCGGCTGAACCCACCTCTTGCCCGAAGCTGACCCGCGGCAAGTTTGAATATGACTTCGGTGACGAGGCCGGCCTGACGCCGCTGCTGCCGATGTTCACCATCGGCCATGGCTTCAAGCCTGCCAGCATCCATGCCGGCGGCCTCCGCTACCACGGCGCGGGCGTGATCATGTCGCAGTTGATGAAGGACGGTTTCATGGAAGCTGTGGACATCGACCAGCTCGATTCGTTCAATGCAGGCGTGCTGTTCGCACGCACCGAGGGCATCATCCCCGCACCGGAATCCTGCCACGCTATCGCCGCCACCATCCAGGAGGCGCTCAAGTGCAAGGAGACCGGAGAAGCGAAGACCATTCTCTTCAACCTCTCCGGTCACGGTTTCGTGGATATGGCCGCTTACGACCAGTATTTCTCGGGCGAGATGCAGAATTATCAGCTCTCCGACGAGGAGCTCGCCAAGTTCATGGCGCCCGTCGATGAGATGAACAAGACGATCTAACGGTCGGCAATCTTCAGGACAAAGCCGCCGCCGGGTGCCATGTGCACCTGGAGCGGCTTTCCTGTTTCAACTTTCAGCTGCTCGCACTTGTAGTCGGTGGCGTTGCGGGTGGCATTGACGCCGTCCCGGTAGAGGGCGGCGTTTTTGCTGCCGCGCAGGCCCAGGACGGAGAGATCGAGCGTGACATTGCGCGCATCCCAGCCCGTCAGGCCGCCGATGTACCAGACTTTATCTTTGCGGCGGGCCGTGACGATGTACTTCCCGATTTCCCCCTGCAGCACGCGGGTTTCATCCCACACAGTGGGAATGGCGGTAAGGAAGTCGGTGGTTTCCTGTTCCTTCATGTAGGCGGTAGGGTTGTCGCAGAGCATCTCGAACGGAGCGTCGAAGACCACGTATTCCGCGACCTGGTGTGCGCGGGTGCCCTGGCTCATCGGATTGCCGTGGATCGGCATGAATTCGTTCCGGAGGGCGTTGCGCATGGCGCCCGGGGTGTAATCGACCGGGCCGGAGAGCATGCGGATGAAGGGGAAGGTCACATCGTAGGTCACCATGTCGTCGCGCGACCATTTCATCTGCTCGAGGCCCCATACGCCTTCAAAGTTGAGGACGTTGGGCCAGGTGCGGTTCATGCCGGCGGGCTTGTACATACCGTGGTAGTCCACGAACATGTGGTGGCGGGCGCAGGCTTCCGCGATGCGGTAGAGCTGTTCGGGGATGGTCTGGTCGTCGCGGTCCATGAAGTCGACCTTGAAGCCCTTGATGCCCATTTCCGAATAGGTCTTGCAGGCTTCCTCCAGGTCTTTGTCGAGCACGTAGCTTACAGCCCAGAGCACCAGGTCGACTTTCTTGGTGCGGGCATAGCGGCAAAGCTCCTTGAGGTCGATGGCGGGGCTGAGTTCTAGGATGTTGAGCTTACCCGACCAGCCTTCGTCGAGCACAACGTACTCGATCTTGTTGGCTGCGGCGAAGTCGATGTAGTATTTATAGGTTTCGGTGTTGATGCCGGCCTCGAAATCGACGCCGGTGATGTTCCAGTTGTTCCACCAGTCCCAGGCCACCTTGCCGGGCTTGATCCACGAGATGTCCTTGATGCGGCTCGGGGAGGCGAGCAGATAGACCAGATTGTTCTGCGGCAGGCCCGTGTCGCTCTCGGCGATGGCCAGCGCACGCCAAGGGAAACAGCGCGGCTCTTTCTTGGAGGCATTGGAGCGGATGATGGCCAGGTCGTCGGAATATGACTCCACGACCACCTGCCCGCGGGTCGGGGTTTCCTTCACGGTAGCGGGGACGTGGGCGAATTCGCCCAGCAGCGAGGTACCGGCGCCCTTCTTGAGGAACATGCCGGGATAGGATTCGATGTCGACGTCGGTGATCTCGACGCGGAGTCCGCCGCCCAGGCAGACGAGCAGGGGGGAGAAGGCCACTTCGTCGCTGCGGAACGCGCTCAGGGGCGCGATGGTATATTGGCTTTCAAAAGAGGTTTTGAAGGGATTCTCCTTGCCGCCGCTGCTGTAGGGCACATAGGCCGTGTAGTCGTGGTCGAAGTTGAACTCGGCACGCTCGGCCGTCACGCGGTCGCCTTCCTTGACGGAGGTGGAGACAAAGCGGTAGGCCACACCTTCACCGTCGTAGGCTCGGAAGACGACGCTCCAGCCGCCGCCCAGGTCGAGGGTCAGCTGGTTGTAACGTTGTTCGATCCGGGCCTGGCGCCAGAAGGGGGCATTCACGGTCCCGCTCACCTGCTCAGTCCTGGCCTTCCGGACGGAAGGTCTGTCGCCGACAGTCTTGCCCCCGACGGTCATTGAGAGGGCCGAAGGGGTGATGATTTGCTGCCCTTTGTGGGTAGCGGACCAGGTGAGCTGTTTCCCGGCATCGACGGTGATGACGGTCTTCCCGTCGGGAGAACAGACTTGATAGGTTTTGGCCTGGGCCAGAACGGCGGTCAGGCCGGCCAGCAGGAGGAGGGTGAGTATCCGTTTCATGATCTTGCACTTTAATCTTTACAAAAATACGAAGATTCTTGCTATATTTGTAGTCATACAAAATCTTTTGACCATGAAACTTGACGGAAGACGCGAAAGCACGAATGTGGACGACCGCAGAGGCGGCGCCTCGATCGGAAAAGTCGGCGGCCTGGGACTGGGCGGCCTCATCATCGGTGGACTTCTTATCTGGCTGCTGGGCGGAGACCCCACGACGGTTCTCCAGGAAGCCGGCGGCGCGCTGGGCGGCGGCCAGACCACGGGCAGTTACACCCCCACCGCGGAAGAAGAGGAGCTGGCCACCTTCGCCAAGCAGATCCTTGCCGGAACGGAAGATGTCTGGTCGGCCATCTTCAAGGCCAACGGCCTGACCTATCAGCCCCCGAAACTCGTCCTCTTCTCGGGCTCCGTGCAGTCCGGCTGCGGTGGAGCCACTTCGCAGTCAGGCCCTTTCTACTGCAGCGCGGACCAGTGCGTCTATCTTGACCTCTCCTTCTTTACCTCGATGAAAAGGCAGATCGGTGCCGACGGTGACTTCGCCTATGCCTATGTCATCGCCCACGAAGTGGGACACCACGTGCAGAACCAGCTCGGCACCCTCGGCAAAGCCCATCAGCAGATGTCGCGCTACAAAGCCAACAGCAAGGAATACAACCAGATCAGCGTCCGGCTGGAGCTCCAGGCCGACTTCTACGCCGGCGTGTGGGCCCATCACGACAACGAGATGTTCGGCTCGCTCGAACCGGGCGACATCGATGAAGGTCTGGCCGTGGCCGCGAAGATCGGCGACGACTATCTGCAGAAACAGGCCTACGGCTATTCCGTTCCTGATTCCTTCAACCACGGTACTTCCGCCCAGCGCTCGAAGTGGCTCAAGAAAGGCATCGCCACGGGCGATCCTTCCCAGGGCGATACGTTCTCAATCGCATACAACTCGCTGTAATTCAAATCTATGGCTAGTGAAATCCGAAATCTTGAGCTGTGGCCCGACGGAGCGCTCAAGATCGAATGGGTGCGGCATCACATGCCGTTGCTCAGCGGCCTGGAAGCTGAATTCAGCACCGAAAAGCCTTTCGCGGGCCTGAAAGTGGCCCTTTCGGTCCATCTGGAAGCCAAGACCGCCTACCTGTGCAAGGTCCTCGCGGCTGGTGGCGCCGAGATGTACGTCACGGGCAGCAACCCGCTTTCCACGCAGGATGACGTGGCGGCCGCCCTTGTACACAACGGGCTCAACGTCTTCGCCTGGTACGGCGCGACGCCCCGGGAATACGAAGCCCATATCCGCCGTGTGCTGGAAATCGGCCCGAACGTGATCATCGACGACGGCGGCGACCTGGTTTCGCTGATGCACGCCGAATACCGGCATCTCCTGCCGGGCGTGATCGGCGGCTGCGAGGAAACGACGACCGGCATTCTCCGCCTGCTGGCGATGAACCGTGCCTGCAAGCTGGAATTTCCGATGATGCTGGTCAACAACGCCGACTGCAAACACCTGTTCGACAACCGCTACGGCACCGGCCAGTCGGTCTGGGACGGCATCAACCGGACCACCAACCTCATCGTAGCCGGCAAGACCGTCGTGGTGGCCGGATACGGCTGGTGCGGCAAAGGCGTTGCCATGCGGGCCAAGGGCCTCGGTGCGAAAGTCGTGGTCACGGAAGTCGATCCGATCAAGGCGATGGAAGCGGTAATGGACGGTTTTTCGGTCATGACGATGGCCGAAGCCGCCCGCGAGGGCGACCTTTTCGTAACCGTCACAGGCTGCGCCGGCGTCATTACGCGCGCGCATTTCCTGGCCATGAAAGACGGAGCCATCCTCTGCAACGCCGGCCATTTCGACGTGGAAGTCGATGTGGCGGGCCTGCGCGAAATGGCCGTCGAGGCCTCACCGGCCCGGCATAATATCATGGGCTACCGGCTCGAGAACGGCAACAAGCTCTATGTCATCGCGGAAGGCCGCCTGGTGAATCTGGCAGCCGGCGACGGCCATCCGGCCGAAATCATGGACATGTCGTTCGCCATCCAGGCCCTGAGTGCCCGCTACCTGGTGCAGCGCAAAGACCTGCCCCGCGAAAGAGGCGCCATGGTCCACGACGTCCCCCGCGAGATCGACGAGGAAGTCGCCCGCCGCAAACTTGCCTACTGGGGCTGCGCCATCGATACACTCACCCCGGAACAGCACAGATATCTGTACGGCGAGTAAACCCCTGACTGTTAATCAGGGGGTCGTAGGTTCAAGTCCTACTTGAGGAGCAAGAAAAAGCACCAGCAGCAATGCCGGTGCTTTTTCTTTTGGGTCAAGGAACAACAATCAGGCGCAAGCGCATCCTCCTTTTACATCCTTCTGGCAGGGGTCTTCTTGCGCCAGTTGGGCGATTCTCTGTCTTTATCTTCTGGGGTTATCCTGCTGCTGGGGCACTTCGGGGGCAGTGAGGACCTGGGCGTTCTCCCTCCGGATCGAAGGCGCCTCTGGCGTCTGACGGATAGGCAGACAACACGTTTCGTTCTACGCCATTCGTGTTGACTGAAAAGACGGAAGGGTCAGGGTTGACGAGCTTGATTTCAGGCTTGACTACCACGAGATTGACGGCAGTGGATGCCTCATAGGTGCTACGGTTAAAGCCAGAAAAACGAAAATTGATGGAATGTATTTCATAACTGGGTTTGATGAGTCGTGATTCAATCATCGCCCGCAAAGAGCGAAGAGGTTTCCTATTTTCCCAGGCAGGCAATGTGCGCGTCTGGAGCTTCCATGATGTTCCAGGAGAGGTCGAGGCCGTCGAAATGGTAGCGCATGACGGCTGCGAGGGATTCGGCCACATATTCCGGTGAGGTGGGGACGATGTCCGCCCGGTAATTGATCTCGATACCGGGATATTTGGCGCAGGGGCAGTCGGCCATCGCTTTCAACTGGGATTCCAGGAATGCTACGTCCATCTTGATGTCGGGGTAGCCCTTCGCGCCGGGAATCGCTTTCCGCAGGAGATCGTACTCGTAGCCCATGCCGGCGGGAGCGAAGGTCATCCGGTAGAGCATCGGCTTGATGAAGTCGGCGTGCTGCGAGAGGATTGCATAATCCTGCCCGACGAAAGGCGCCATGAACGGCGCATACAGGTCGAGGCCGACTTCAAGGCCGCGTTGGTGGAGGCTGTCGGCGACCGCCGCCACGGAATTGCTCACGATGTGGCCTTTCGCCCGGAAGAAGGCGGCCGCCAGCGGATCGGCGAATTCGAAACCGGTGACCGGATCGTAGTTCGAAACCGACAGGAAATCGTCACCTTTCTCTTCCCAGGCCTTGCGCACTTCTTCCAGATCGACGCCTTCTGCAGCGAAATGCGCCGTGCACGTCGGACAGCCGCAGTTCAGCACGCCGCCGACCCCGCTCACGAATGATTGCGTCCGGACGCGGTCGAGAAAGACGCCGTCAAAGCCGCAGTCGCTGAAACACTGGTCGTACAGGGCTATGACATTGGCCAGGTTCTGCGGATCGGTGGGGCAGTTGAAGCGGAAGCCGCCCGCGGCATATTCGGCAGGAAGCCGGCCCCAGAGGTCCACGGCCGGCGAATTGTCGAGAACGTCTTCCGTCTCTGCAAAGACCGGAAGCCACAGAAGCATATGGATATTGTTTTCGTGAAGATACGTGCCCACTTTCCGGTAAACCTCTTTGTCGAGGCTCCATCCGATGATGACCTTCTCGATGGGAATCAGGCGGCTGACCGTGTCGAGCCGGGCGATGATCTGCTCAGCGGAAAAGGTTGGTGCCTTCCAGTGGCCGATGGAAACCTGCACGATGTACTTCGGCTCCGGCTCCTGCGCCTTCGGAGCGCCGCAGGCTACGGAGAGTCCGAGGAATGCCAGGAGCAAAAGGAAGGGAAAGAATAAGTGTTTCATAGGAATCGTATTTGCGTTGTAAATTCAGGTATTTTCCGTCCCTGCTAATCCGAAAATGCGGAAATCGTGACCGAGACAAAACGGATGATTGCGTTGATATGCCCGCCGTTGTTGCCTTCAGACGCAGTGTAGCAACCCGGTGCCACCTGGTCAAGGTAGTCTTTCATGGCCGTGAGGTTGTCATAGGGGACGGTATCGTCTTGTCTTGAATGATAGAGGATGATTTGGGTCTCGGGAGACGGAACCCACCCCGACGTCAGCGAGTAGCGATGGCAGACATCCTTGATGGCGTTATAGGCTTCTCCGGTCCGGGCCATGAACCCGTCACTCATGACTTCAGACAAGTCGTTGGTACCGAGCTTGTTGTTAATCCAGTCCGTGCTGTATTTCTTGGAAAGGATCCAGTCCTGCCAGTTTTCGAGCAACTTTCCCTTGAAGAGGTCGCTGTAGGCGAGTCCCAGCTGTTGCGATTCGTTGATACTGACCACGGTGATCGGGATGAAGGCGATCGCGTTGCGGAAGGTCCCCTGGGTGTATGCGTCCCATGTCAACTCCACATCGAAGGGACTGCCGCCGCACATCACCTTATCGAAGCTGATCGAAAGCTCCGGATGCTTCGAGACATACTTGAGGTTGGCCATTGAATTGAATCCACCCTGCGAGTAGCCGAAACTGAAGAGTTTATCCGGGATTCTGACTTCGCGGTCTTTCAACAGCTGTACGGTGGCCAGGTATGCGTCGATGTTGCCCCGCGCCGTGGTTTCTGCGTCCAGAAAGGCCTGCGGACGGTCTGCGCTGGCACCGAAGCCATAGTAGTCGGGCATCACGAGGGCAAAGTTCCGCCAAGTGAGCGCGCCCTCGATCTGTGCTCTCATCGTGGGACACTCGGCATTGGAGGCGATGGTCCCGTGGTTGGTCAGGCAGATGCCCGACAGATCCTTTGTACCTTCCAATGCGGCATCGGGGACAAGGAGAAGGGCCGAAAGCTCTACCGGATAGCCCTGCGGATCTGCGGAACGGTAGGTAAAACTGACGGCACTGGCGGAGGTGTTGCGGTTGGGGAAGAAAAGCGAGAGTGCAGTCTGGGCCGCCGACAGGTCACGACCCGTCTCATCCAGGTACGCTTGCAGCGTGGCATAATCCTTCTCTGCGATGACCTTGTAATAGCATCCGGGCGCCAGTCCGGCCTCACCGTTGGAAAATGTCAGATAGCAGTCGGAGGCGTCAGGGCTGAACACTGTCAGAGGGTCGGTGGAACCATTGTAGGCAGCATAGTTGGACGTGATGTTGCCTGCACCGTCAGCCAGTGTGACACCGATGAAAGTACCTGCAGTAAAGGGGCCTGTCACGGTGATGACCGTGCCGCTGGCCAGATACACGTTGTCGGGAGCGTTGTTGTCATCGGTGTTGTCTCTTGCCACGATGGTCCCGCTCATGTTTAACGTGCCTTCATTATAGATGGCGCCTCCGCGACGGGCACTGCACCCTGTGATGGTGACATCCTTCAGGGTGAGCGTGCCCCGATTACAGATAGCGCCGCCTTCTTCCGCATGCCCGCCCTTGAGCGTGCCGGGGCCATTCAAGGTAAGAGACTTGCCGCTGTCCACGTAGAAGATACGGCCGGAGGGGACATTGTCTACAGCGTAGCCGGTGATAGAATGACCGCTGAGATCGATGGTCGAAGCGCCGCTGATGTCGACGTGGCCGGAGCGCGTGATCCGGATGTCCGCGCCAAGGACGATGACCGGTACCCGGGAAGCGCAGGCTGTGAACAGATCGCTGTCGTCCTTGACGATGCAGTCCATATTCACGCCGAACTTGTAGTACTTCCCATTTTCAAAGGTGGTACCTGTCTCTTCATGGGAGCGACGGGCTCCGTTGGGGTCAACAGCACTCAGGCTCAGCGTCCCCTCACTGATGGCAGGGATGGCGACATAGAGTACATCCGTCGCAGCATTCGGAACGACGCTGATAGTTGTCCCTCCGGCAACGAGGTTGAGCTTGCTTACGCCGCCGGCAATGGCAGAGCCATCGCTTTCCTTGAGCGTAAACTCCACAATGGCCTGCCGGGAGGCGAAGCTGGCAGAAGCAGCGGGAGTGATAACGCCGTTCGCCTTGCTTTTCACCGTGACATCCGCCGTGGCATAATCGCAATGGGCAGCAATATACGCCAGCGTGCCGTCTTGCTCCGAATAGTTGGAAGCCAGGAAACTGAGCGTAAGGATGTCGTTCGCCTCGACAGTTCCGGAAAGCGTACCTTTCAGCGTTGTTTCCGATCCGCTCCCCTGTGCCTCCAGGTAGCCTTCAAGCCCAGCGTTCCGGGTCTTGTTATACACGGCCACCTTCTCGCCTGCTTGCCAAGTGGCGCGGAGAGTCCCCTGGTTGAGGTCCAATGCCTTGGTACCGATCTCCGCTTTGCTGGCGACAACGGACAGGGTGTAGGTATTCTCCGGAATGGGGTCGACCTCGGGCTCGATCGTTTCCCCACAGCCCTGGAGAAGCATGCCGCCCATCAGGAGAAGGGCAAAGATGGAATAGAAGGTTTTTCTCGTCAACATCATTCGAAGCATTTTGCAGAGCCTCCCGGCACAATTCTAATCCAACCCGGGCCAGGTGCCACGAATCTGCTTGCACTGCGTATAGCAGGAAGGGCAGTTAAAAACCTTGTAGTGGTCGTCTCCGTCTTTGAGGAAGATATCCACGGCGCGCTGATAGGTATCCCATCCGCCGGCCAGGATATAAAGATACGTGACCGTTCCGCCCGTAAGCGGCGCCGCTTTCACGCCGTTGGGCGACGGGCACATCTCCACGGTATAAGGCTTGTCGGGCGTATAGGCGTTAGAGGGCACTGCCCCCTTGAGTACGGCAGCGGGCAGATAGCGCTGGATGTAGGGATCGTTTTCCGGGGAAAAGCGCGAAGGCTCCAGTTTCCGTTTCAGTTCGCGCGTGATCTCGCTCACCGTGGCGGAGCCGTTGCACAAAAGGTGCAGGCAGCGCTCTCCCACGCCAGCATCGCGGGCAAAGAGTTCAAGCGCCATGGGGACCATGGCGGCCGTTCCCTGTACGCTCTTGCCAAGCAGCTGCTGATAGACCGTTTCGAACTCTGCATAATCCGAGGGGACATTCGTGAAAGTGACGGCAGCCGTCGGGGTCTTGAACTGGCCGCTCGTATGGTCGATCTCACCCGACACTGTATAAGTGTGGTTGCCGTAGCGAAGCGTGTTGCCTTCGACGGTGACATCGCTCGTCAGCTTGCCCAAAAGGCCCCCGTTGCCCAGCAGGCCGCCGTCGCCGGTTTCTTCCTCTGTGGCCGTATCACTGACCAGATTGGAGATCAAGTCTCCCAGGAACTTCTGCACATCGTCGCAGCTGGTCAGCGACAGGCAGGTGCAGGCTGCCAGCATCATCAGGAATAAGCGTTTCATACGTATCGGTTTAATGTTTATTCTCTAGTTCATTGAGCAAGGCCATCGCTTTGTCGTGGAGCGACAGCATATCGGGATTGTCTGCATAGACGGGCATCTGCCGGATGGTGCGTCCCGTCTCGATGGCTTTTTCCGTCCTGCCGGAATCGGCGTACAGGCGCATCAGCATCCAGAGAGGTGCTATCCGGCTGGGAACCAGCCAGTGAGCTTTCAGCAGTTCCGCTTCGGCCGCTTCGAAATGTCCCAGCGCGATGTGGTTCTTGGCCATCGTTGTATGGAGAGCAGGATCGCAGGACCGGTCGGCTCCCTGTTGCAGGATGCGGTTGCTCTCTTCGTAAGCGCCTGACTGATAGAGCACATACCCGTATTGATAGAGGTACATGGCATTGTCTTTCAAATGGACGTAGAGCGGCTGGAGGCGGGCGGCGAGCTCTTCGGTATCCTGGTCCGAAAAGAGTGCTGAACGCCAGTTCCGCTCCGCATCTCTCCGCACTTTCTCCTCGGAGTAAGCCCTGACAGTAGCGATGGCACATACACAGAAGGCAATGCCTAACAGGAGCATAAGCCACCTGGGATGCCGCTGGCCATCAGGCATGAGCGCGAGCGCCAGGAACACCGTCCCCAGCACTTTCAACTGCACGACGGAGAGCGGGAAGGAAAAGCAGGCAAAGATGGCATAGAGGAGCGCCGCATAAGCCAGAACCGAATGCTTCCGTAACAGCCGCCAGACCACCCAGGCCGCCACGGCGAGGCTCAGCAGCAGGCCGCCGATGCCCCAGGCCATTCCGAACTTCAGGTATTCATTGAAAGCATAGACGGGGCTGTCGGCAACGCGGACAATGACCGCGGGACGTTCTTTCTGCTGGAAGTATCCGGACTGAACGTCTCCGTAAACCTTGAACATCCGCTCGAAGCCGACGCCTGTCCAGGGATGGGAGGCCATCACCCGGCACTCCATGTTCCAGATATGGAGCCGTCCGATGGCGGAGTCCGGCTTCAGCAGGAAGATGCCTGCGCCTGCCAGCAGAAGGAGGACGGCGGCGAAGATGGTGATCAGACGCCGCCTGCGGATCCAGTTCCTGAAACCCGTTTCGCGCAGCAGAAGAAGCAGCAAGCAAACCAGCAGGGCGACCCAGGCTGCACGGCTCCTGGAAACAATGAGCGCTGCGAATCCGGGAATCAGCACGATGTAAGAAAGGATATACTGGATCCTTGAAAGGAAATCCTTCTCTTTCCGGAGCCTGATGATCGAGGCGGCGGCCGTAACCAGGCCGATGGCGATGAGTGCGCCAAACGGGGCGGGGCTGCGGAAAGATCCCGTGATGATGAAGGGATACTGATATGTCCCCAATCCATCCCGCAAGTTTTGCCAGATGGTCCACCCTGATTCGAGGAAGGTCCAGGCCAGAAGCACGATGGACACGACACGGTCGAGCCCGTTCTTCTTGCGCAAAAGGCTGGCTGCCAGAAGAAGCCCTGTCAGGATCAGCGCGTATGGGAGGAGTGCGGCGGTCATTCGCTGTAGTTTGTCAACCCTGTCCTACAAATTTACACATAGTTTTTGTATTTTTACACGGACAAACTCATCGCCTATGGAAGATTTGCTTTCCGCCGACAGTTGGCTGGGCCGACAGATAGCCGCTGCCAACGATTTCCTGTGGACATACATCCTCATCGCCGTGCTCATCGGCTGCGCTCTTTATTTCACGTTCCGTTCGCGGGGCGTGCAGTTCCGCATGATCGGCGAGATGTTCCGGCTGCTGGGCGATTCCACGGGAAAGCACGACGGGAAGAAGCATATATCCTCGTTCCAGGCCTTCGCCGTCGGCGTGGCTACGCGCGTAGGCACCGGGAACCTGGCCGGCGTGGCTACCGCCATCGCCGTCGGCGGCCCCGGCGCCGTCTTCTGGATGTGGGTCATCGCGCTGCTGGGCTCCGCTTCGGCCTTCGTCGAATCGACGCTCGCCCAGCTGTTCAAGAAGCGGGAGAAGCATCATTTTATCGGCGGACCTGCCTACTACATCCTCCAGGGCCTTAAGCAGCCTTGGCTGGCGGCGCTCTTTGCCATCCTGATTTCCGTGACCTTCGGTCTGTCGTACAACTCCATTCAGAGCAACACCATCTGCAGCGCCCTGAACGTAGCTTTCGGCTTCAACCCGATCGTGGTAGGCATCCTCCTGGCGGTCATTTCGCTGGTCGTCATCTTCGGCGGCATCCACCGCATCGCCAAGGTAAGCAGCGTCATCGTCCCGATCATGGCCATCGGCTACCTGCTGATCGCCCTGTTCGTCATCATCCGGCACATCGACCTGGTCCCGCAGGTTTTCGGCATCATCTTCAAGGATGCCTTCGGCATCACCCAGATCGCAGGCGGCGGTATCGGAGCCACGCTGATGAACGGCATCAAGCGCGGTCTCTTCTCGAACGAGGCGGGTGAAGGCTCGGCGCCGAACGTGGCTGCAACCGCCAGCACCAGCCATCCCGTGAAGCAGGGGCTGATCCAGGCACTGGGCGTATTCACCGACACGCTGGTAGTGTGCAGCTGTACGGCTTTCATCATCCTTTTCAGCGGAGTGGATTCGCAAGGGGGATTGAACGGCATCGCCTTGACGCAGGCGGCGCTCGAGGCAGAAGTGGGCCGCTTCGGCACCATCTTCGTAGCTGCCGCCATCCTGCTGTTCGCCTACTCGAGCATCATCGGAAACTATTATTACGGCGAGGCTAACATCCGCTTCCTGACCAAGCGCAAATGGGTGATGACCCTCTACCGCTTGTTCTCCGGCGGCGGCATGGTCATTTTCGGCGCCCTGGCCAGCCTCGATCTGGTCTGGAGCCTGGGCGACCTGTGTATGGCCCTGCTCACGGCCTGCAACCTCTACGCCATCGTACGGCTGGGCAAATATGCCTTCCGCCTGCTCGACGACTACCGCGCCCAGAAGAAAGCCGGCCGGAATCCTGTCTTTCACCGCGAAACCCTGCCCGAACTCGACCTGGAGTGCTGGGAATAGGTTTTTTTAATGGAATTCGATTATTCGTTATCTTTGTCCCAACTAATAACTTAAAATTGACAATAATGAAGTATGTAAAGTTCGCTCTTGTCCTGGCATTCGCATTGGCCAGTGTTACCCTGTTCGCACAGACGCCGCTTTCCTCTCTTGTGGCTGCCGGAAACAAAGTGTTCGTCCAGGTGGTCAACGATGAGGATCATCCGCTTCCGGAAGACGAAGTGGCCGACCTCATCAGGGAAACAGCCGCTGCCGGTCAGTGGGAGTCCGTTACCTCTGCCGAAGAGGCCGACTTCATCATCGCTGTCCAGGCGAAGAAAAAGATGGTGTTCAACAGCCCGCGCACCTGGCTGACTCCTTCGGTGTCGGACAAGGAGGGCAATGTGCTCTGGAAAGGCGACACCTATAAAGCGGATGCTACGATGTTCAACGGTTACCGTGCTACCAATACCGCCATCTCCAAAATGGTTGAGAATGGTTTCAACAAGGACCTGTTCAAGGCAGCCGGCCGATAACTATCTGTTATGAAGCAGCGTTTATCTCTTTTCGTTGCAGCGGCGGCCGCCCTGCTGATGCTGACCTCCTGCATGACATCCCGCTATAACTCGGATGTCAATGTCTCCCAGATTGACGAACTGGCCTTCATCCAGCCGCGCGCCTATCAGCTCTTTTTCTCTACCAATACCTCGTCACGGGTGGAATCGCTCTCCGAAGCCTCCGAGGACCTGATGGAAGACCTCATCACTTCCTATCGCTATCCTTTCTCCGACATGGTGGCCGCGGATTACGCAGGCAAAGACAAGGACATCGCCCGATGGATCGACGGCTTCTCGGACCTGGAGGTCAGTGACGCCAAGAACCTGCGTGTTCCCAAGGGCTTGCACGACAAGATTGTGGCCAGCGGGCACCGCTATGGGATCGTGGTCCATTCCTACGGCTAAATCCAGAGCAAGGAAATGTATGACAAAGAGCGGTTTGACAAACTCGTCGAAGACATTGTGCGGACCCTGTTCAACCAGACGCCGCGCTACGCCACGATCGAGCAGTATGGGAACGCTCTCTACGCCGCAGTCATCGACACACAGACCGACCGTATAGTCTATTATAGCCGCGTCCTGTCGAATGCCGACCATCCGCTCAGCCGCTCTTGTGTCGGCGGTCAGATGAAAAAGCTGCTCAAGGATTTCGAACGCTGAAACCCTGATTGAAAATGAAAAAACTCCTTAGACTCATCCTGGTACTGGTGCTCGTCGTGGTGGCCGTGAAGTTCTGCTCCGACCGCTTCGGAAGCATCGTCTCCCTCCCCGGCAGTTCTGACCGGGAAAGTACCGAAGACTCCGGCGGCTGGCTCCGCCCGAAAGAAAAGACAAAGACAGAAGAAAAGACCCTTGACAACCCGATTTCGAGCGATGAGATCAAGGAATTGGAAAGAGAACTGGGCATCGGCACAGACAAGAACAGTCAGACCACTACCCCCAAGATTCCTTCCACTACGTCCACGACTTCCACTACCACCTCGACGTCCGTATCGAACCCTCTTATCTTCAAGGGAATCCCTATGACCGGATCGATTTCGGCATTTGGGAACGAACTGGTCAAGGCCGGCTTCAAGAAAGCCAGCGACGGCACCTATACCGGTGCTTTCGCCGGATATAATGGCTGCAGGGTAACTCCCAGCGGAAGCAATCCGGTACAGCAAGTCCGCGTCGACTTCCCGGTCATCACGGATTGGGACGCCCTGGAGCGGTCCTATGATTCCCTTCAGGCATCCCTGACCCAGAAATACGGGATGGAACCGAAGACCTCGACAAACAGCAACCTCGCCGTTTACGACCTCCCCAACGGAACCATCACCCTCGACGCCGACGTATCGGACCGTTCCTCCTGGCACGTGATCCTGACCTATTCAAACGCCGCATCGATCACCACAACCCCTTCCACCGGAAGGAACCCCATCGACGACTTATAAGATCCTGGAGGCAGAACAAAAAAGAAAAGCACCGGCATTTCTGCTGGTGCTTTTTTCTTGCTCCCCCAGAAGTCGAATTGTTGAACCTATGGCGGGATTTCCGCATGGTGGTAGAGTTCATAGACCAGAATAACGAATGGCTACATCCAATGCTGGAAGAAATTGATAAAAATCCAAGGGGATAAAATATGTCATCGATATCAGCACTGGATGGGTTGTGCTTTCTCAAGCAGAGAATAATCAAACGGGATAAACGAGGAGTCACCTTTATCAATATATTGGTGGGAACCGCTGATGTCGGAAATATACATTGTGCATACGCCGCTCCCAGCATTATCGATATATCCCAAGACATCCCAATCGTCGTTTGCCTCGTTCCTGAAATCGTCTATTAAGAATTCAAAATCATCAGATTGATGGGATTGTTCTACCAAAACAAACAACCGCTTGTCGGGAAGCTGGAATAAGATACACCCGTCAGGCATCTCATATAAAACATCCTTGATTCCGACATTAGAAATCACAATGTATTGTTTGTTATAGGAAGTTTTGAAACGAGCCAAACTATTAGCTGCCATTTTCTCGAATGCGTCTAGCTCCTGGGCTTTCCTCTCCATCTCTTTCTTCCGTAAATTCAAGGCAATGAATGCGGCAATAGCTATTAGGCATAGATTTGCAATAAAAAAGGCAATCCACAGAGGTTTTGGGGATTCGACCATGATATAAACGGCAAGAAAAGAGCAGGGTAAAAGTGGAATCAACACGCCATTCTGGTCCGCAACCTTTCCTACGGTTTTGCTAAGATAAATCAATGGAACGGCAATACAAGAGAGCATGAAAATGATGGGTATGGGATACTGAATAACCGTTCCTGCAGCCCAACGAAACACAAGGGCGCCCAATAGCTGGATACCCAAAACCATCGCCGCCAAGGGGAAGAATACCTTGAGATATTGTTTCATCAATGCAAAGATAGTTATTAAAGATAGTTATTAATAAGATAGTTGCAGCAAAAAGAAAGCGGACAAACCGTCGTTTCCGATGATTTGTCCGCTTTGGCTCCTCAAGTAGGACTTGAACCTACGACCCCCTGATTAACAGTCAGGTGCTCTGACCAACTGAGCTATTGAGGAATTTGGTTGTTTCCTTTTGGGACTGCAAATGTAGGATATTTTCTTGGGAGTGCAAAATTTTTCTGCAAAAAATAGCGGGGGCGTTTCTGTCTGATAAAATTTTTTATGAAGTTTGGATTTATTTACTACCTTTGCAGTCCCTAACGGTTCGCCCGGATGGCGGAATCGGTAGACGCGCTAGTTTCAGGGACTAGTAAACGCAAGTTTGTGCAGGTTCGAGTCCTGTTCCGGGCACTGAAAAAACCGACTGATTTATCAGTCGGTTTTTTCGTGCCCGGGGGCACTGTTTTTACGGGGGCACATCCCCCGAACCCCCTCGGCCTTCGGCCGTTTCGACTGACTCTATCAGTCGGTTTTTTTCGTGCCCGGGGGCACCGTTCTTTTCTTGGTTAGCGTTTGGGTGTGTAGTTCATGTGGACGGGGGTCCAGGAGAGGGAGCCGTCTGCGCCTACGTGGATGCGGACCAGGTAGTCGCCGGGGTCGGGGTTGTTGCGCTCGCTCATCGCTTCGAGCGTGAGGTAGTGGACGCCGTTGTAGTTGCGCTCGTCCCACATGTGCACGTGGCCGCAGAATACGCAGGAGACATTCCATTCTTCGAACTTGTCGAGCAGATAGAAGGTCTCTTCCCGCGTGAAGGTCGATGCGAATTCGTTGAACTGCGGGCGGAAGATGTTGGTATGCGAGAAGACGAAGGTATTGCGGTAGCCGCCCGTCAGATATTTGCCGTTGAGGACGCCCTCTTCGATGAGTTTGATCTGGGTCTGGCCGAGCGTACCGCTGGCCGAATCCAGGAAGATGAGATGGTCGAAGGCGATGTCCCCATCCTTGAGAAAGACGACTACGTCGATTTCGTAGAACGATGAATGGAAGATGGACGACCACAGCGCCCAGCCGTTGCGGGTAATGTCGTGATTACCCACCACGGGGAAGAACGGGAAGACGATTTCGTCGTAGGTTAAGGTCAACGGATTCTCGTCCGGATTTCTGTCCGATACGTAATGAAACGGATCGATTTCTCTGTAATGGGCGGCTACATAGCGCTTTTTCCCTTCTTGAAGCAGCGAGTCGAGGGTGATGTAGTAGCGCGCCTTCGTGTCTGCGATATCGCCCAGATGGGCATAGAAAAGGTCGTCGTCCCTCAGGCCGATGGCCAGCATTTCGTCCATGCGGCCGGGGTCTGTAGTGACATGGCTGTCTGCGCCGACAAGGAAGGTATAATCATCTTCGGCAGCGAGATAGACGACATCGTCGTAATGGTTGAGGAAAAAGTTGTAGGACATGTCGATGCGGTCTTCGACGGCGGTGCCGGCAATCAGGATACCTGCAGGACTGATCTTTTCCTCCAGCGTATGGCAGGATGACAGGGTGAAAGTTGCGAGCAGCAGGCCCGCCAGGAGGTATGTCGTTTTCATGTTACCAGACGTATTTGATGCCCATTTTCAAGGAGGTTTCGTAGCGGGTGGCGAGCTGGCTCAGGCTTCCGGCAGGCCGGATGTTGAATTCGCCGAAGAGTTTCATCTCGTTCCAGGGGAGCGTGGCGTGGAAGCGTATGCCCCAGTTGATGTTCCAGTTCTCGTAGTAGAACTGGTCATAATTGCGCAGAAACAGGCCGAGGTTCCAGGAACTGGTCCGCGGCAGCAGGTTGAGGCCGACGCCGAAAGTGATGGTTGGCGGCTCGGTGTAGCCTGCATCGGTGAACCACTGATACTCCTCCTTGATCTTGTACTTATAGTAATGAATGTAACTCATGCCGAGTCGCAGGTCGAAATGGGAAGTCTCCCAAAAGGCAGAAGCATTGATCAGGATTTCATACTGGTCCCATTGGGTATAGAAATTGTTGACGAGCCGGCCGTCGAAGTACAGGTTGGTACGGCCCAGCGGGAGTCGGTAGGTCCCCATCACGTCGGCGGAACAGAGCCATTTGAGGAACTGGACCTGCTGCCCGGCACTCAGGCTCCAGCGGTCGGTGAAATGGTGGGTATATGTGCCGGCTTCGCCGAAAAACGCACCGGAGACGACATTGAATCCACCAGCCAGATTGGCGCTTACTTCGTTCCGGTGGATGCCGTCGAATTTCCGCTCTCCGCTGTAAACCTGCGCATAGGCGCAAGGACGGCTTGGCAGAAAGAGGAGAAGCAGAAGGAGGGTTGAAAGGTATCTTCTCATACGATAACAAGCATGCAGGGCGCAAAATTACGGGTTTTTCGACGATTCCGGCTTTTTGTGGGCAAAAAAGCGTACATTTGTCCCCAAAATCAAATCATTCTGGCCTGGAGGGCTTCAAGTTGGAGCGGGTGACACCGTAACAGGTTTTTATGGAGATTACGCTTTTTTCGAAATGCATCAAGGACCTGATCGTGGAAAACGACCGGGTGGACGTACCGTATCTGGGTACGTTCACGGCCGAGATGATGCCTGCCGCATATTCAGACCGGCAGACCACGATCCATCCGCCATACCGGAAGATGTCTTTCCATAAAGGCGAAGTCTCGCTCTCCGAGGGCCGCCCCTTGCTGAACAAAGTTATGCGGGAGGCCGGCGTGTCGCTCGAACAGGCCGGCGTGGAACTGGGCTGGTGCCTGAGCCGCCTGAGCTCTGAACTGGAAGGCAGCAAGATCTGCCGTCTTCCCGGCCTGGGCGTGATGCGGGCCAACGCCCGCAACGAGTTTTTCTTCGTCCCTGCCGACGACCTCGACATCTGGCCCGACGGCATCGGTTTCGAACCGATTTCGATCAAACTTCCGAAGGAAGAGATTCCCGTTCAAGCCGGGAATGACGAAGAAGAAAAACCGGTACAGCAGATCGTGCTGCAGGACGAAAAACCGGAACAGCAGCGCGAGATTCCCGATCAGGTCGGGAATGACGAGGTAACCCAGGCCGGGAATGACGAGGTAATCCAGGCCGGGAAGGAGGATGCCGCTGAGGTTCGTCACAGGAAGAAGTTGCAGCCGTGGGTGATCGTTCTGATTGTGCTGGCGGCGTTGCTGGCATTGTTTATCGCCGCTTCCTATCTGTTTACGGATTTCATGTCGCCGGTTCTTGACAGGCTGCTTTATAACAAGGAAGAGCTGGAGCTCTTGAGGGGGAGGTAAGCCGATGATCGATCGCGCCACTGTCGACAAGATCATGGACGCCGTCCGGATCGAAGAGGTCATCGGTGACTTCGTATCGCTGCGTAAGCGCGGTGCGAACTATCTGGGCCTATGTCCTTTCCATCAGGACAAAAACCCGTCGATGAGCGTCTCTTCCACCAAGGGCATCTTCAAATGCTTCGCCTGCGGCAAAGCCGGTAATGCCGTGACCTTCCTGATGGAGCACGAGCACCTGACCTATGTTGAGGCGCTGCGCTATCTGGCGAAAAAATACCATATTGAAATCGTCGAAAAAGAAGAGACGGCCGAGGAAATCGCCCACCGCATGCGCTACGAGAGCCTGTTGGTGGTGACCGACTATGCCCAGAAGTTTTATTCCGACATCCTCTGGAACACGGAGATAGGGAAAGCTATCGGCCTGAGCTACTTCCATGAACGCAAGTTCAGCGACGAGACGATCCGCCAATTCGGCTTGGGCTATGCCGCTTCCCGTCCGCTGACCCTTTGCGCGAAAGCCCTGAAAGACGGTTACAAGAAAGAATACTTGGTCGATGCGGGCTTGTGTCTGGAACGCGAAGGGACCGGGGAACTTTACGACCGTTTCTTCGACCGGGTCATCTTCCCGATCCACTCCATCAGCGGACGTGTCATCGCCTTCGGCGGCCGTACGCTGAAGACCGACAAGAGCGTTGCCAAATATGTGAACAGCCCCCAGAGCGAGATCTACGACAAGAGCCGTTCGCTCTACGGTATCTTCCAGGCCAAGAACAGCATTGCCCGGGAGGACAAGTGCATTCTGGTGGAAGGCTATGCCGATGTGATTTCGATGCACCAGGCCGGCGTCACCAATGTGGTGGCCTCGTCCGGCACCTCGCTCACGGTGGAGCAGATCCGCCTGATCAAGCGCTTTACTGACAAGGTAACAATCATTTACGATGGTGACGCGGCTGGTATCAAAGCGGCTCTGCGCGGTATCGATCTCGTGTTGGAGGAGGGTCTCAGCGTGAAGGTGGTCCAGCTGCCGCCCGAAGATGATCCCGACACCTTTGCCAAGAGCCACTCCCTGATCGAGATCCGGGAATATATCGAGGAGAACGAAAAGGATTTCATCTCTTTCAAGAGCGACCTGCTGCTCGAGGAGAGTGAGCGCGACCCGGTACGCCGGGCCCAGGTTATCCGTGACATCGTGCAGAGCGTCGCTATGGTACCCGATCCGATCCTGCGCAACATCTATGTGGAAATGGTGGCCGAGAAGTTCGATCAGAAGACGGACTCCGTGCTTGCCACGATCGCATCGGTCCGGCGCCAGAAAAAGGCGCTGGAGCGCTCGCGCCGCCGCTTCGAGGACCAGAATCAGTCCTGGCCGGGCGGGGCGCAGCCGTCTCCGGAGCCGGAAGAACTGAACCCGGCCGACCTTCCTGAGGAGGGCGAAGATGCCGGGGCGGTATCCGTGCAGCCTTCGGGCTATGTGGTCCGCGACAAATACCTGGCTGTCCCGGAGCGCGAACTGACTTACTATCTGGTGAAATTCGGGGAATACCCGATGCACTTTGAAGAGGATATGTACTATGGCAGCGAGTCCCACGGGGAAATCACGGTTTCCCAGTATATCCGCGACGCGCTGGCGGACGACGAGATCGTGTTCGTGAACGACTTGTACCGGACTATCTTTGACCGGTACTATTCCTTTGCGGCCACCTTGCCGCAGGAGGACTATGAGCCGCGCCAGCAACGGATGATACGGTATTTCACTACGGGCGAGGACCAGGCTGTCAACAAGGCGGTCTTCGACCTGATCCTGGAAGAACATCCGTTGACGGTCAAGTCCTACGAGGAATCCATCCCCCCTGAGGAACAGGCTTTGGGACGGACGGTCCCCAAATCGGTGCTGCTCTACAAGCTCCGCATCACGGAGGAACAGTGTGCAGCTACCGCGAAAGAAATCACACAGGCGCAGAAGGGAGGCCAGCAGGACACGCTCCGGGAACTGGTCGGCCGGCTTCAGCTACTCAATACAGTAAAGAACAGACTATCTAAAGAATTGAACAGATTATGAAAAAAAGGAATCTCATCACTTGCGCGTTGCCGTATGCGAACGGCCCGGTCCATATCGGACATCTGGCCGGTGTCTATGTCCCTGCCGATATCTATGTCCGCTATCTGCGGATGCGCGGGCGCGAGACGCTCTTTGTCTGTGGCTCCGACGAGCACGGCGTGCCCATCACCATGGCGGCCCGCAAGGAAGGATGTTCCCCGCAAGATATTGTCGACAAGTATCATTCGCTCATCAAAAAGTCGTTTGCCGATTTCGGCATCACCTTCGACATCTACTCCCGCACCTCTTCGGCCACGCACCACAAGTATGCGGCTGAGTTCTTCCGCAAGCTCTATGAGGAAGGCAAGTTCATCGAGAAGGAAAGCGAGCAGTTCTACGATCCGGAAGCCAAGGTGTTCCTGGCTGACCGTTACATCGTGGGCACCTGCCCTAAGTGCGGGAATGAAGGCGCTTACGGCGACCAGTGCGAGAAATGCGGTTCCACGCTGAGTCCTGAGGAACTCATCAACCCGCATTCCAAGGTGAGTGGCGCAGAGCCGGTCAAAAAGATGACGAAGCACTGGTACCTGCCGCTGAACGAGTACGAACCGTGGCTTCGCGAATGGATCCTCGAAGGCCACAAGGAATGGAAGTCCAACGTTTATGGCCAGTGCAAGAGCTGGTTGGACGGTGGTCTGCAGCCGCGTGCCGTCTCTCGCGACCTCGACTGGGGCGTGCCCGTGCCGGTGGAAGGGGCGGAAGGGAAGGTGCTCTACGTGTGGTTCGACGCGCCGATCGGTTATATCTCCAATACCATCGAACTGCTGCCTGACTCTTGGGAGCAGTGGTGGAAGAGCCCGGACACGCGGATGATCCATTTCATCGGCAAGGACAACATCGTGTTCCACTGCATCGTCTTCCCGTCGATGCTCAAAGCTTACGGTGACGGCTTCATCCTGCCCGATAACGTTCCGGCCAACGAGTTCCTGAACCTCGAGGGCGACAAGATCTCGACTTCCCGCAACTGGGCGGTCTGGCTCCACGAATACCTGCAGGACTTCCCCGGCAAGCAGGATACGCTCCGCTACGTGCTGACGGCCAATGCGCCGGAGACCAAAGACAACGACTTTACCTGGAAGGATTTCCAGGCACGTCACAACAGCGAGCTGCTGGCCATCTTCGGCAATTTCGTGAACCGGGCCGTGGTGCTGACGCACAAGTATTTCGGTGGCTGCATCCCCGAACCGGGCGCGTTCCAGGATATCGATAAGGAAGCACTTGCGCAGATCCCGGTCCTCAAGCAGGCCATCGAGGAGAACCTGGAGACCTTCAAGTTCCGTGAGGCGCTCCGCGAGGCGATGAACCTCGCCCGCGTCGGCAACAAGTATATCTCCGACACCGAGCCTTGGGCTGTGGCCAAGACCGATATGGAGCGTACAGCGACGATTCTCTACACCTCGATCCAGCTCTGTGCTTCGCTCTCCGTGGCGTTCGCCCCGTTCCTGCCGTTCTCGGTGGAGAAGCTCAACCGGATCCTGAACGTACAGCCGCTTTCCTGGGACGATTTCGGACGCAGCGATCTGTTGCCCGTCGGACATAAGCTCAATCAGGCCGAACTGCTCTTCTCGAAGATCGAGGATGCCGAGATCGAGAAACAGGTTGCACGGCTGGCTGAAATCAAGGCGGCCCGCGAGGCGGCCGAGGCGGCTGCTGCAGCAGCAGCAGCGCCGAAGTTCGAGCCGGCCAAGGAGCCGTGCACCTTCGAAGAATTCGCGAAGATGGACATCCGCACGGCGACCGTCCTTGCGGCCGAGCGCGTCCCCAAGACCGACAAACTGCTGAAGCTCACCATCGACACTGGCCTCGACCAGCGCGTCATCGTGAGCGGCATCGCTCAGTACTACACGCCGGAAGAGATGGTTGGCAAACAGATCTGCATCCTGGCCAACCTCCAGCCGCGCACCATCCGCGGCATCGAGAGCAAAGGCATGATCCTGATGGCCAAGCAGATTGACGGGAAGATGCGCATCGTCACCCCCGAAGAGCGCCTTACCAACGGCGCAACGATCGGTTGATGCTTATTCAGAAAGGCCAGGTGGCGTAGTTTCCGAGAAGGAAGAAGTAGCCACCCATTCCCATCGCATTCAGATATTTATTTACCCGCTCCATGGTTGCAGCATGATTGGGCGAAAGGTCGCTGTTAATGACAATGGGTACATAGAGGCAGACCGTTTCCTGCGTGACATTCATAAACGCATCCTTTTCAACCGTTGCTGGCGGGTCTCCCCCCTTGAAATAGAGACGAAACTTATTATTATCGTCAGAGACATTTTGCAGGTATTGAAAAGCGCCCTTGCAGATGTGCTTGAGCGTGGAAGGTAGCCCCAGTTTACGCAACAGGAAAGAGCCGCTATTGGCCCCTTCCACATCGAAGACGCTTTCGGGCAGCTTCTGGATGCCCAGATTATCGGGAATGGACCAGGCCGTTATGGGCGATTCGTTTGACTTCAAAGTCGAACCCCAGGCGAATGCAAGCAGGGTCGTACCCTGATACAAGCCCAGATTGTCAGGGGTCACCCGGACGGTTCCGTTAGTCGGCCCTTCGAATTTTTGCAAATAGAGACAATGGACAAAACTGTTCTCGGCGATGGAATCGACATAAGCTGTTCCGTTATCGGGATCGGTCGGGAAGTTTACTGCATAGATCTTTGAATACTCGAAAGCATGGTCGCGGATCGTCTTCAAGGAGGTTGGGAAGTAAACGTTGGTGATCTTTGATTTGTAGAAGGCCTTGCTGCCGACGACCTGTACGCCATCAGGAATACTATAAGAGTCAATTTCCTCCCGGACTTTGAGAAGGATTCCGTTATAAATCAAGGCATCATTTGTCGCAAACTTTCCGGAAATGTTTTCCAGTCTTTCGCATTCCACGAAGGGACCATCTTCGTCACCATACCCGCCCTGGATCGTCGTGATGCTTTCTGGAAGCGTGATGGATTTGAGGTTCTCCCAGCCCTTGAAGCTCCCCGCAGGAATCGTTTCGATGCCGGTGAAATACTGGAATTCATCGAAAGACTTGTAGGTAGCACCTTCGGTCAGCTCATTTCCGAACAAATCATTCAACGATTTGACCATCTTGGCTTCGGCGTTACAGATTTTGCTGTCGTCGTTGATATCCACAACTTCACGTATCTTATCGAATAAGTCCCTGTCTTCGAATTTGATAATCTTATCGTCATACCCTTGTTGTATTCTGAACTCGAGGGCAGCTTTATGGAATCTCGTTTCCTTGACTGTCACGCTCGTCTCGCGGATGCTGAGTCCCATATTGGGCTGGAGTTTGACCTGGATCGTCGTGGTTTCGTCCGTCTTGTCGTAGGAAAGTACCTCGAGCCAGGGTACAGCTTCATTTCTCAGCGAATCGGGAACCTCCGGCTTGGAGGTTTCCATATTTGACTTGAACTTAAGCTCCAGGGTGGTGCAATCAAAGGCGACATGGATCGTTTCGGTGATCTGAGTGATCGGTTCAAGAGGTTTGAGATACGCCTCCTTTATGGACAGCGTACGTTTCACGGAAGCGCCCTTGTTGGATGCCGTGATTTCGACCTTGGTTTTCCCATCCGTGATGCTCTTTCCGGACTTGATCTGTATGACACCTTCCAGCGGATCATCCGTTTTTGGGACGACGGTGGCGGAAATGTCGTCGGAAGGTGTAACGGTTACTGTGGCATCGAAGTTCGAAGTCACGGTGTAGGCGATGGGGAGGGAATACTCCGTCAGCATCATCACCTCGTCATTTTCCATATACTCATCGGAGATTTCGATGGAGATGGTCGGGATGAGTTGATCGATGGCGTCCTTGATCTCCTCGAGGAGTTTGCTGTAGTCCGGCTGATTCACAATCGCGTCATGCACTTTCGTCAGGGTAGCCGCCACGTTGTCCGAAATCGTCTTGTCTATATCCTGGATGGCCTTGATCAAATTGGTGAGCGCAGTTTTCAGGTTTTCGGCTGATGTGCCTACGCTCTTCTGAGCCGCATCGATCGCAGCCTTGATCAGCCCCAGCGCCTCGTTTGCGCCGACGAAGCCCTTCGTCACGGCTTCCTTGATCGCGTCCAGCTTCGAGTCCAGTTTCGACAACTGTCCCGACATGGCTTTCTGCAGTTTATCCAGTACCTCATCCGCTGTGCCGCCGAGGCCGTTGACGGCTTTCGCAATCAGGTCCAGCTTTCCCTTCGTATCGGTGAAGCCTTTCTCTACCGCCGTCTCAATGGCTTTCAGATAGGTGTCCAGACTCGAGGTCTGGCTTGTTATGGCTTTTTCGATTTCGTCTAACTTGTCCGTTTCCGTCCCCGTCAGCGAGGTCAGCGCCTGCTGGATCAGGCCCTGAGCCTCTGCTACGTCGCCAATACCGTTCTTCAAGGCAGTCTCGATGGCAGCGAGCTTTGTCTCCAGGTCCGTCGTCTGGCCGCTGATGGCTCTCTCGATGGTTGCCATCTTTGCTGCCAATGAACCATTCAGCGATTCAATGGCCTTCTGGATGAGTTCCTGCGCTTCCTTGTCATCGGTAACATTTTCCGTGAGGGCGGCCTCAACCAGGTCGAGTTTCGTTTCGAGACTGACCGTCTGGCTGGTCACTGCCTTCTCGATGGCCGCCAGTTTCTCTTCCAGGGTGCCGTCCAGGGAATCAAGGGCCGTCTGGATCATTTCCTGCTGCGCCTTCGCTTCGGTGAATCCTTCCTTGACCGCGGCTTCGATCAGGCCCAGCTTTGTGGACAGATCCGCCGTCTGGCTGCTGATGGCCGAGACTACTGCCGCCATCTTGTCTTCGAGCGTACCGCCCAACGATTCGAGGGCAGTCCGGATGAGATCCTGCGCCGTCGCACTGTCGGCCAGGCCTTCCTTTACGGCCGCTTCGACCAGACCGATTTTTGTTTCCAGGCAGGTCGTCTGCGCCTTCACCGCCTCTTCGATGGCCGCCAACTTTTCTTCCACCGAGCCCTCCAGTGCATCGACGGCCTGCAGCAGCAGTTCCTGCTGTGCCTGCCCGTCGGCGAAGCCATCCTGGACGGCGGCTTCGATCAGCGCCAGTTTCATCTCCAAACTCGCCGTTTGGGCCGTAACCGTGGCTTCGATGGCCGCCAGCTTCTGCTCCGTCGTGCCGGAAAGGGAAGCGAGGGCAGAACGGACTAACTCCTGTGCAGCCTTGTTGTCGGCGAAGCCATCCTTCATGGTTGACTCGATCAGCGCCAGTTTCTCCTCCAAGGTCGTACTCATTTGCATTATGGCGTCGACAATCCCGTCGAATTTCATCCGGATGGTCAGGTCGACTTCAGGCTGTTCATTCTGGCAGGACGTCAAAGCTGTCGGCGCGACAAAGGCCAGCAGCATCAAGCCGCCCAACAAGCTCAACAGGCTCCGTTTGGTGGTCTTCGAACGTTTCATGGCTTGGAAGATAATCTGGTGAAGTTCACAAATATAAATAAAAAACTATAAAGATGGTTTTGCATACGGTTCGGAGATGGCGGCAGATTTCAAAGGTGCGCATTGTCACCCACGAGGAGCGCCGCACCAGCTGCAAGCCTTCGGCGGGTTCGGAGCTGCGGCTGGTGCGCGCTACCGCTATTCCCAGCCGTCGTCCCCAGCCGTCGTCCCCGGCCGTCGTCTCCAGCCGTCGTCCCCAGCCGATGTGTCCTCAGCCGTTCCCTCGTTCTTTTGCCGCGACGTCAACCTGAAGCATCCCAGCGTGTCGTCGCGGCTGCTTTTTCCCCGAAACCGGTCCTTTTCGTTCCGCGACGACAACGTAGCGCCCTTCACAACTTCGTCGCGGCAAAACTAGCGAAGGACAAGACATCGCATGAGTTGGTTATCCGTTGCCGTCTTGCCACACAGTTCCGCACGACCTAACAGGGTTCGTCTGTCCTGGGTCGGGGCATTCCGGAGTCTCTTGGGTACAGAGGCCGTCTTTTGTGGCGCGGGCAAGGATGGAGCCGAGGGATCGGCCGTGCCGGGCGGCGATGTCGGTCAGGGCTGCCAATGTTTGCCGGTGTGCCTCAAGTTCGGATCTCAGCTGGTTGATTTCGTCTTCTGACCAGGGCTCATAGGCCTTGGGGAAGGCTGAAGACTGTCGAACTGTCTGTTGGTCGGATACGGTCAGCAGGCCTATTTCAATCAGCCGCTCTTCCGCTTCACTGCGGATGCGCCCCAACATCTTTGCGCACGAGGCAATGGGATAGCCTTGGGAGTGGAAGCGGCCGAGCCGCTCCGTCTCTTCTTCCGTCCATGGCTGGTTCCGCCTTGACATATAAGGTGCAAGCTCGCCTGCTTCTGTCAGCTTGATTTTGATGGCATTGCGGGTTCTGCCCTGGGCGAGTGCGATTTCTTCTATGCGTTTGCCGTCCCGAAACAATTCAATTACTGCATTCTTCTCTTCCCGGGTCCAAGGTTCGTTGAAGCGCGCTGCCGTCTCCCGGATTCTCTCTGTTTGCGCTGCTGTCAGATTGTAATGGTCACTCATGGGATCTTGTGTTTTTGGTAGCAAAGATAGCACGCACCCAACGGATTCGGCCTGCAAAAGCGCAAAACCGAATGGGAATCGAAAGTCGCTGAAAACCATTTTTGTTACAATGTAATCTCCGGATTATTTCGACCAGAATAAGCGTTTTTTCGAAAAAGACAAGAATTATGAAACGGGTAAAAACGGATAGCAGACTTGATTCGCAGCACTTCTGTTGGACGCTGCCAGGGCCCGGGCTACGGCAGAGACTGGGGCAGTAGCAGTTTTCATTATTTTCGGTATATTTGTGTTTTGTATGAAAGACTACGGCTTTACGGTTGGCGGGCACTTTTTTTCGGTGCTGGTAGATGACAGCCTCGATCTGTCGGCAGCGTTGGCGCACTATGCGCCGTTTGCTTCGGCGACGGAACCAATGACTGCACCTGCGACAGCCACGATGACAGCTCCGGCGCCTGTATTCCGGCTCCATGTCGTCCCCGAAGCCGAACTTTCGGAGCCGGAAGGGTTGACGGAGGAGTTCAATCAGGATGACGACGGTTCGCAGATCCGGATTTCCCGTACCCGCAACGGGCAGAACTGGCTTGCATTCTGCCTCCGGGGTTCCCTTTCAGGGCGGATGCTGGCAACAGCCGATTTCAGCGAGGCGGCACTTTCCATCCACGCCTATGACGATTTTGCCCTGAGCAATGCGCTGATGGTGCAGTTCGCGATGGCGACCGCACCGCTCCGGACGGCGCTCTTTCATGCGGCCGTGATTGGTTTTCAGGGGAAAGGCTATCTTTTCCTGGGCAAGAGCGGAACAGGGAAGAGCACGCATGCGCGGCTTTGGCTCAAGCATATAGCGGGGTCGGAGCTGGTGAATGACGATAATCCTGTGGTCCGCATCCTGGAAGATGGTACGGCCCGTGTATACGGCTCTCCCTGGAGTGGCAAGACACCCTGCTACCGCAACATCGATCTGCCGGTTGGCGGGGTCGTACTGCTTGCGCAGGCTCCTTTCAATGCTATCCGGCGTCTGCGCGGCATCGCTGCGTATGCGGCGTTGGTACCGAGCATCTCGGGAAAACGCTGGGACAAGGCTATCGCCGACGGCCTGCATGAGACGGAGAACGCATTAGCTTCGACCGTACCTGTATGGCATCTTGACTGTCTCCCCGATGAAGCGGCTGCCCGCCTCTCGGCCACAACCCTGACCGGATCCGAAAGATGAAACAGGTCAGTGACGATCAGATTATCGGCGACGCCGTCCGCCTCGTTCAGGAGGGGATGGCTGTCACAATGCTGGTGAAGGGACGCAGCATGCTGCCCTTTATCCTGGGTGGTCAGGAAAGCGCTGTGCTGACCCAGCCGGGCGAGATAAAGACCGGCGACGTAGTGTTGGCCCGTATCGACGATCGGCGCTACGTGCTGCACCGGGTAATGGATGTATCGGCCGACCGTGTCGTGCTGATGGGTGACGGGAATATCCGGGGACAGGAAGTCTGCCGGCCGGAAGACGTGCTGGCCCGCGCAGACGAAATCGTTGGCGCAGACGGCAAGCACCGGCGGCTTGACACACCCCGGCAAAAGCGGCGGGCGCGCATCTGGCGCAGGCTCCTGCCTGTCCGCCGCTGGCTTTTAGCTATTTACAAGAGGACAATCATCAGGGGCATACCCATACAATAGTAAGACAGAAATGAAAAGGAAAGATGGATTCGTGCTGCGCGAGGTGTGCGGCGAAAAAGTAATCGTGGGAGAAGGCCTGGGTGCCATCGATTTCGGGAAGCTGCTGTCGCTCAACGACACGGCTGCCTGGCTTTGGAACAAAGCCGGGGAACTGGGTGAATTCACGGCTGAATCACTGGCCGGCGCACTCTGCGAAGAATACGAAGTGACGCCCGAAACGGCACTCGCCGATGTGAAAAAACTGCTGGCCCAGTGGCAGGACCTGGGCATCGTGGCGTGAAGTATCTACGCTGGATATGGCGCGGGATGCGGGGTATCCGGTGGAATACCCTCCTACGCATCGTAGTCGGCATCTGTCAGGTCGGGCTCGGCCTGCTGATGGTCTGGCTCAGCCGCCGTTTTATCGACGTGACCATCCGTACCGGCACAGACCGGGAAGTATGGATCATGGTGGCCCTGCTGGTAGCGGTGGTCATCGGCGGCATCGCGCTTCGCCAGTTGTACTACTATATGTCCACACTGGCTATGACCCGGCAGACCAACCTGCTCAGGTTGCAGTCGTTCAGCCGCCTCTTCGACCGGCAGCTTTTCACCGACCGGGAACTGCACTCCGGTGACGTGACTTCGCGTCTTTCCAAAGATATCGATACCGTCGGTGAAACATCCACCTCGTTGATTCCCAATGCCATCGTAACCCTGGTCCAGCTTACGGGCGCTTTTCTGCTGCTGTATTCGATGGACCGTACCCTGGCGTGGGCCCTGCTGCTGCTGACGCCGCTGGTCATCGCTTTTGCCAAGGCCATCGCCCGTCCTCTCCGGCAGATGACGCTCGACATCCGCCAAGAGGAGAGCCGCATCCAGATGCAGGTCCAGGAGGGGATGGAGCACAATGCCACCCTCCGCTCGCTTGGCAGCGAGCAGTGGGTAACCGACCGGCTCGGTCAGTCTCAGGAACGGCTCATGGGGCGCGTGAAACGGCGGACCCGTTTCACGGTCTTTACCCGAATCATCATGGCCTCCTGTTTCGGACTGGGCTATCTGCTTTGCTTTGTCTGGGGCGGTCTGCAACTGCGCGCAGGCGCCATCACCTTCGGCGTGATGACCGCCTTCCTCCAATTGGTCGGCCAGATCCAAAGTCCGATCCTGACCCTGCTCAATATGGTGCCTCAACTCATCCATACCACGGCCAGCATCGACCGCCTGGAAGAACTGCTCCAGACCGATTCGGAGAGCGGAGCCTCCAGTTCACCACAGCCTGTCTCCCAGGGTGTGGCGGGGGTGCGCGCAAGCGACCTGGAATTCCGGTATCCTTCCTCCGACCGGCCAGTCTTCAAGGAGTTCAACCATGATTTCCAGCCTGGCAGCAAGACCGCGTTGATGGGACCTACGGGTGTCGGGAAGACTACGCTGTTCCGCTTGCTGCTCTCGCTGGTCAAACCCGATAAGGGCCGCCTGATTCTTTATGACGGTACGCAGGAGCAATCCGTCAGTTCAGCGACGCGTCCGGACTTCGTCTTTGTCCCGCAGGGTAATTCCTTGTTGAGCGGCTCGGTGCGGTTCAACCTGCTGCTCGCCCAGCCTTCGGCAACGGAGGAAGACCTCCGCCAGGCACTTCACACGGCCGTGGCCGACTTCGTTTTCGACCTGCCCGACGGGCTGGACACGGAGTTGGGCGAACGCGGCATCGGCCTGAGCGAAGGCCAGGCCCAGCGCATCGCCATCGCCCGCGGCCTGCTTCGTCCGGGCAGCATCCTGCTGCTCGATGAGATCAGCGCCTCGCTCGACGAAGCGACGGAAAGGGAACTCTTCTCCCGTCTGTTCACCGCCTTCCCTGAACGCACGATGATCTTCATTACGCACCGCCCTGCTGTCGCCGCCCTCTGCGACGAAACCATCCGACTGGACTAAAGACTTTTGCCGCGATGACATTGTGAAGGGCGCTACGTTGTCGTCGCGGAACGAAAACGGCCGTTTTCGGGGAAAAAGCTGCCGCGACGACACGCTGAGCTGTCTCAGGTTGTCGTCGCGGCAAAAGTAGGGGGGGGCTGCGGAGCCTCCGGTGTGTGAGCCCCAGGCCGTTTATTTGAACTGTGCGAAGAAATCGTTGCCCTTGTCATCCACAAGGATGAAGGCGGGGAAGTTCTCCACGCGGATCTTCCAGATGGCCTCCATGCCGAGTTCGGGATATTCGACGCACTCGATACTCTTGATGTTGTTCTGGGCCAGGATGGCGGCCGGGCCGCCGATCGAGCCGAGGTAGAAGCCTCCGTGCTTCTTGCAGGCGTCGGTCACGGCCTGGCTGCGGTTGCCCTTGGCCAGCATGACCATCGATCCGCCGTGGTCCTGGAACAGGTCGACGTACGGGTCCATGCGGCCTGCAGTGGTCGGGCCCATGGAGCCGCAGGCCATGCCCGCCGGCGTCTTGGCCGGGCCGGCGTAATAGATGGGGTGCTCTTTCAGGTACTGTGGCATCTCCTCACCGCGGTCCAGGCGCTCCTTGATCTTCGCGTGGGCGATGTCGCGGCCCACGATGATGGTGCCGTTCAGGCTCAGGCGCGTGCCGATGGGGTATTTCGTCAGGATCTTGCAGACCTCGGACATCGGCTGGTCGAGGTCGATCTTCACGGCGTTGCCCTCGCCGGCCTTGCGGAGTTCCTCCGGAATCCAGCGGCCCGGATTGTCGTCGAGTTTCTCGATCCAGACACCTTCCCTGTTGATCTTGCACTTGATGTTGCGGTCTGCCGAGCAGCTCACGCCCAGGCCCACCGGGCAGCTCGCGCCGTGGCGCGGCAGGCGGATGATGCGCACGTCGTGCGCCATATACTTGCCGCCGAATTGGGCGCCAAGGCCGATCTTGCAGGCTTCTTCCCACACCTTCTTCTCGAGTTCCACGTCGCGGAAGGCGCGGCCGGTCTCGTCGCCGGTCGTAGGCAGCGAGTCGTAGTATTTGCAGGAAGCCAGCTTGACGGTAAGCAGGTTGCGCTCAGCCGAGGTGCCGCCGATGACGAAGGCGATGTGGTACGGCGGGCAGGCTGCTGTGCCGAGTGTCTTCATCTTTCCCACGAGGAAAGGTACCAGCGTGCCGGGATTGAGGATGGCTTTGGTCTCCTGGTAGAGATAGCTCTTGTTGGCGCTGCCGCCGCCTTTGGTCACGCAGAGGAAACGGTATTCCATGCCTTCCGTCGCCTCGATGTCGATCTGGGCGGGCAGGTTGCACTTCGTGTTAACTTCTTCGTACATGGTCAGCGGGGCGTTCTGGCTGTAACGCAGATTCTCTTCGGTGTAGGTCTTGAAGACGCCTTTCGAGAGGGCCTCCTCGTCGCAGAAGCCGGTCCAGACCTGCTGGCCTTTCTCTCCGTGGATGATGGCCGTGCCCGTATCCTGGCAGAACGGGAGCTTGCCCTTGCAGGCTACTTCAGCATTGCGCAGCATGGTGAGAGCCACGTATTTGTCGTTTTCGGAAGCTTCCGGGTCGGAGAGGATCTTCGCCACCTGGGCGTTGTGCGCCGGACGGAGCATGAACGAGACATCGCGGAAAGCGGTGTTCGCCATCACGGTGAGCGCCTCGGGCTTGACTTTCAGCATGGGTTTGCCTTCGAAGTCGCCGACCGAGACCCAGGCTTCGGAACCGGGGATTCTGTAGTACTCGGTGGTGTCTTCACCGAGCTGGAACATGGGTGCGTATTTGAATTCCATAGTGTATTTGATTTAAAGATCGTTTCGCATAAGGTATTCTTTCATGAAGGCGTTCAGGTCGCCGTCGAGGACGCCCTGGGTGTCGGAGGTCTCGTAGCCGGTGCGCAGGTCCTTGACCATCTTGTAGGGATGGAGTACATAGGAGCGGATCTGCGAGCCCCATTCGATGCGCTTCTTCTGTCCTTCGAGCTCGGCCTGCTTCTCCTGGCGCTTCTTGAGCTCCAGGTCGTAGAGATGCGACTTGAGGATGCGCAGGGCGTTCTGGCGATTGTCAAGCTGCGAGCGGGTTTCGGTGTTTTCGACGGTGATGCCGGTAGGGATGTGCCGCACTCGTACGCCGGTTTCGACCTTGTTGACGTTCTGGCCGCCTGCCCCGGAGGAGCGGAAGGTATCCCATTCCAGGTCGGCGGGGTTGATCTCGATCTGGATGGTATCGTCCACGAGCGGGTACACGAAAACCGACGAGAAGGTAGTCTGGCGCTTGCCCTGGGCGTTGTAGGGCGAAATGCGGACGAGACGGTGGACGCCGTTCTCGGCTTTCAGGTAGCCGTAGGCGTAATCGCCTTCGAACTGGATGGTGCACGATTTGATGCCGGCCTCGTCGCCTTCCAGCAATTCGGTGACGGTCATCTTGTAGCCGTTGCGTTCGCCCCAGCGGGTGTACATACGCATGAGCATCGACGACCAGTCGTTGGATTCGGTACCGCCGGCGCCGGAGTTGATGGTCAGCACGGCACCCAGGTTATCGCCTTCGGCGCCGAGCATGTTGCGCATCTCCAGGGCTTCCAATTTATCGACAAGGTCCTTGTAGGCGGCGTCGATGTCGTCGGCCGCGTCTTCCCCGAAGTCCAGCAGGGTCTCCAGGTCGGCGAAGCCGGCTTCGAGGGCATCGTAGCCGTCGACCCAGTATTTGACGGCGGAGACACCTTTCATGAAAGCTTCCGCGGCCTTCGGATCGTCCCAAAAGTCGGGTGCTGTGGTTTTGGCTTGTTTTTCAGCTAGTTCAGAACGTTTCCCGGGGATGTCAAAGAAACCTCCCCAACGTCTCTATCCGCTGTTTAATCGTTTTAATCTCTTCTGAGGTAATCATAAATCCGTTTTGTTTCTTCGTAACCGTAGCCGCGGCTCATCGCATAGCGGAAGAATCTGGCCTGACGCCGCGCCGGGTCTTCCTCCCGGTCGAGTGCGTTCCATTTGGCCCGCAGCACCTGCTCTTTCCTGGCTTCGGCGGCTGGAGCGTCGATCGCCTCCAGCGCCGATGCGATCGCGGCCGCATCGATGGCTTTTCTCTGCAAAGCTAACTTAATTTTGAGACTTCCCCAACCCTGCAGTGCACTTTTGTCGCGGGCGAAAGCCCGGGCGTAGCGCGCATCGTCCACGTAACCTTCGCGGCAGAGCCGGGCAAGGATCTCGTCCGCATCCGCCTCCGGCAGTCCGGCAAGTTTGCGGCGGATCTCCTGCCGGCAGTGTTCACGCAGGGCGCACTGCCGCATCATCCTGTTGAGCATCAAGTCTTTGTCCATGGATCAGAAATTGTAACCGATGCTGATATAGGCGCCGATACGCTGGGTGTAGTTCGACCAGAACAGGTTGAAGGCCAGGGGGCCGATGAAGGAGTTGTAGGCATAGCCGAGCCGGGCGCCGATGGTGGGACTGCCGGAAAATACCTCCGACAGTTTGTGGAAATCCCGGGCATAGGCACCGGAGAGGAACACATAGTGGTTGTCGAGGAAATGGTAGCGGGCGTCGAGCGTGGCAATGCCCAGGGCCGTATCGAAGAGATGGACGCGGCCGAATCCGATGAACGGAATCTGCTGGTCCGTGTAGCGGCCGGCCAGACTGCCACCCACCATGTTTGCGTAGTAGAGCGGGATGTCGTTGCCGAAGACCACGCGACCGTCGAGCGAAAGGAGAAAGGCCAGGTGCCGTCCGGCCGGGATGACGGTCGTGTAGTGGGCGCTGGCTACGCTGAAACTGGGGTGGTCGTCAAACAGCCGGCCAAGATAGTATTCGAACATTCCGTCGAAGTTGTGGCCTTGGGTCGGAAAGTCCTCCTGGTCGCGCCGGTCGAGCTGGAAGCGGGCGAAAGCGTTGGCAAACAGCTTGCGGTTGTCGTCGATGTCATAACGTATCATCTCATCGGTGGCGCCTCTGGTACGGTCCATGTAGCGGACCAGGTTGAAACGGGCGCCCAGGTCGATGGCCAGGTCGCGGGTTTTGGTGGTGGAGAACATGGCGGTGACGGAGTGGCGGTGGACCGTCATGTTGCTTTTCATGAAGAAAGTGTCAAAGTTGAGGTTCGACGAACGGTATGAGTAGCCCATGTTGAACTGGGCCAGCGACTTGAAGGCGTAGGTATATTGCAGGTTCGCCTGCATGTTGTATGCCAGGCGGGCTGTCGCCGAGAACTTCGAGCCGTAGAGTGCATTTTCATTGATGCCGATGCCCACCAGCACGGCGGCGATGTCCTCGCTGTCGAAACGGAAACCCGCACCGATACCGGATTTGCGCCCGTTGACGAAATTCAGCTGCAGGTCGTAGGGGGCTTCGTGCCCCTTGAGCTGGTAGGTGACAGAGGCGAAGGCAGCCGTGTTGTAGAAACGTGTGACTTCTTCGTCTAGCGTCGTTCCGCTGATCCTTGCCCCGGGTTTGAGCGGGCTTTTCTGCAGCAGCCACTGGGCGTCCTTTGCGGTCAGGCCGTTGAACGATACGGTTCGCAGGGTCAGGGAGTCGCGGTCCAGGCGGATGGCCTTCCGGTAGGGTTCGGCCTTTTTCATCGGGCCGATGAACTGCTCCTGGGAGCGGTCGAGCCGGTCTTTCATCCTGGTAAGTTCTTCCTGCTTCTCCCGTGCACCTTCCTCGCCTTTGTCTATCAGGATGCGAAGGCTCCTGTTGTCGAAGTTCATCATGTTGAAGCCCTTGGTGTCGGGCGTGATGAGGATGTCGGTGGAGGCGATGGCCGCCGACATCTTCGTATCGGTGTACAGGTCGACGATTTCACTGAACAGGTCGCCGATGCTCTCGATCTCGGGTTTATCCTCCTGTACCCCGCCGGGTTTTACGCCGATGATGATGTCGGCACCCATTTCCCGTGCCACATCGACCGGAAAATTGTTCAGGGCACCTCCGTCGATGAGCACCATGTCGTCGATCCGTACGGGGGAGAAATAACCGGGGATGGCCATCGATGCGCGGATCGCATCGACGAAGTTGCCGCTCTTGAAGACCACTTCCTTTTTTCCGATCAGGTCGACGGCCACGCAGGCGAAAGGAATCGGCATGCGGGAGAAGTCGAGCGAGTCCTGATAGCCCACGGACAGCCGGGTGAACAGGTTATAGACGTTCTGCCCCGTGACGTAGGCCAGCGGAATGTTGGAAAGCAGTGATCCTGTCTCGTTGCGGCGGGGTTGGGGCCGGGCACCGAGCCGGCTGTAGTCGCCGCGGCCGAAGGGAATCCGGATCAGGTAGTTGTCCTTGTATTTGCGCTGGTCGAAGTAAGTGTCGCGACGGGGAATCCGGTCGCTCATGACCACGTTCCAGTCCTGCGCCATGATCAGCGAGTCGAGTTCGGCGGCGGAATAGCCGATCGCGTAGAGGCCGCCGACGATGGCCCCCATGCTTGTGCCTACGATGTAGTCGATCGGGATATGGTTTTCTTCCAGAACCTTGAGGACGCCCACGTGCGCCGCACCCTTGGCCCCGCCTCCACACAGGACCACGCCGACCTTCGGCCGTTGCGCGAAGGCAGGAAAGCTGAGCAGGACCAGCATTGCAAGGGTGAGCGTGCGTTTCATCGGACAGGACGGCTTTAGAACTCGTAACCGAGGGAGAAATAGAAGCCCACTTTCTTCGACAGGGTGGACCAGTGCGAGCTGAACTGGATCGGTCCGATGATTGTGTTGACCGAATAGCCGACCCCGGCGCCGAAGTTGCTGACAAGGGATTTATCTCCAAATTCCCATTCAGCCAGGTAGTTGCCGATCATCGTCAAGTAGTGTTCACCGAATAGGTTGATGCGGAGGTCGATTCTGGCGATGTCGGTGTTGGCCTTGGTCCAATGTGCGTTGTTGATTCCCACGAAGGGGAAATGCCAGGGAGCATAGCGCCCGGCCATATACCCGCCGACCATGTTGCGGTAGTAACGCAAGGGTTGTCCGAACAACCAGCGGTTCCATGTCTGGGGAATGAGGGTGACCCTCCTGCCCAGGGGAAGCGCTACCTTGTAGTCGAGCCTTGCATCGAATACGAAACTTCCGTATTGGTCCATTACGGATCCAAGCAAGTTGAACTGATGCCCGTCCCGGGGATAGTAACTGTCGTCGAGATTGTCGAAATGCCAGTTTACAAAGGCCTGCCAGTCCTGGCTGTCGAAACTTTCTCCGAGGTTGAAGCCTTCGGGTGTCGCATCGATGACCCGGCATCTGTAGTTGTCGTAGAGGATGCCGATCTTGATGTCCGCGTTCCGCCATCCGGTAATCTGGTAGTCGGCTTTTGCGCGGAACAGGCTGTAGCGTTCTTCCGCGCTCAGGTTGTATTCGAGTTCCTCCTTGGTGTTCAAGAAATTGTCGTAGAAATTAGCCGAAAAATGCTGCGCAGTCGCAGAAATGTTGAGCCGCGTCAGGTTGCGGAACGTGTATCCGTAGTTGACGGTCAGGTTGGAATTCTGGCCGAGTTCCAGTTTCGTGTCGAGTTTCGAGCCAAACAGCTTGTATTTATTGAGCGACACGCCGAGCAGGATCGAGGCCATCTCCTCGCTGTCGAAGCGGAATCCGAGTCCTGCCTGGTGCAGGCGCTGCGGAACGAAGTGGACCTTGAGGTTGTAACCACCCTCCTTTCCTGCGATGGAATAGTTGATCTTCCGGAAACACTTCGTGTTGTAGAAGAATGACATCGCGTTGTCCATGTCTTGTCCCGACACGAACTTGCCGGGCCCGATGTCGGTCTTTGACATGAGCCACGTCATGTCGTCGCTGTCTGTACCGTCGATTTCCATTTGGGAGATCAGTACGGAGTCACGGCTCAGATTGATGGCCTTGGGGGGACGTTTCGTGTCGGTCCGGGGATATTCCTTCAGGTGGGCGGCCAGCGACCGGAGCTGCGGAAGAACGCGGTTGGCCGCCACACGGCCGCTGTCAATCAGGGCGTCCACGCTGATCTCGTCAAACGCCAGGACTCCGTAGGCGCTGGTGTTGGGCTCGATGATGATGTCGGACGCCGCCCGGCCGGACTGGTATTTCTCGCCGTTCATCATACTGAGCATCGTCGCGACCATCTCGGGGATGGTCTGGTCTGTGTCCACGCGTGTTTTCTTGAAATGATGAAGGTCGACCGTGATGACATAGTCCGCTCCCATTTCCTTGACCACATCGACCGGCAGGTTGTTGAGCATACCCCCGTCTATGAGGAATTTCTCGCCGACCTCGACCGGGGCGAAATAGCCCGGGATCGACATGCTTGCACGGATTGCCGTCACGATATTGCCGCTGTGGAACACGACCTCCTCCTTCGTGTTGAGGTCCACGGCCACGCAGGCGAAGGGGATGGGCAGGGTGTTGAAGTCGATGTCGTCCTGGTAGCCCACCGAAAGTTTGGTGAAAAGCTGGTCGAGGTTGTGGCCGGAGACTAACGCCGATGGCATGTTCCTCAGGAGGCCCTTGTTGCGGTTCGCTGCGTTCGCAGTGGTCTCGTCGGTGAGCGACCTGTGGTTCATGAACGGGAAAGTGAAGAGGAAGCGGTCGTCATCCTTCTTGTTGTCGTAAGAGATATTGCGCCTTTCCTTCTTGTCTTTCATGAGGAGGTCCCAGTCCTGGGAACGCACCAGCGAGTCGAGCTCATCGGCGGAATAGCCCAACGAATAAAAGCCGGCCATGATGGATCCGATACTGGTGCCGACTACATAGTCGACAGGGATGTCCAGTTGTTCGAGCATCTTCAGGACACCGATGTGCGCCATGCCTTTGGCGCCGCCGCCGGAGAGCACGAGGCCGACGGTGGGGCGTTTCTTCTGCGGTTCGGGAGTGCTTTCTTCTTCCGCCCTGAGGACAGGGAGGCAGAGTGTTATCAACAGGAGTGTCGTCAGGATCTTTTTCATGGTTTATCGTCAGTCGTTCTTTTTCAGTCCTTTGCCTGCGAGCAGGCCGCAGGCGGCCATGATGTCTTCGCCGCGCGAGGCGCGAAGCGTAGTCGTGATACCCGCTTTCTGGAGGCGTGCCTGGAAAGCGGCGATCGCTTCCGGACCCGAGGTCCTCAGCGGTGCGTCCGGAATGGCGTGGAAGCGGATCAGGTTGACCCGGCACTCCAGCCCCCGCAGCAGGCGGGCAAGGGCGTCGGCATGGCGCCGGCTGTCGTTGACGCCGGCGAACATCGTGTATTCGAAACTCACGCGGCGCTGCCCCGTGAAATCGTATTGCCGGATCAGGTCGACGACCTGGCGGATATCCCAGGTCTTCTGGACTGGCATTAGGGATGCGCGCTCCTCGGGGAAGGGGTCATGCAGGCTCACGGCCAGATGGCAGCGGCTCTCGTCGAGGAACAGTTTCAGTCTGGGCAGCACGCCGATCGTCGAGAGGGTCACACGCTTGGGGCTCCAGCCCAGCCCCCAGTCGGCGGTGATGATTTCCAGGGCGGCGGACACTTGCGGCCAGTTGTCGAGCGGCTCGCCCATGCCCATGAAGACGGCATTGGTCAGGACGTCCGCCTCATCGATGCTCAGCAGCTGGGAGACGATCTCCCCGGCGGAAAGCTGGCCGTGGAAGCCGCCGCGCCCCGTCATGCAGAAGCTGCAGTTCATCTTGCATCCGATCTGGGAAGAGACACAGGCCGTCGCGCGGGCAAGGCCTCCTTCCGAGCCGTCTTCGTACTGGGGAATCATCACGGTCTCGATGTACTTTTCGGGCAGGGATGTGGGGAAGAGATACTTGCGGGTGCCGTCTTTCGAGGTGTACACGGCGGCAGGCTCCAGGCGCCCGACTTCATATTCTTCAGCGAGGGCGGCGCGCGCTGCTTTGGAAAGATTGGTCATCTGGTCGATGTCCTTCACGCGCTTGCCGTAGAGCCACTGGGCGATCTGTTTCGCGGCAAAGGCGGGAAGTCCCAGCCGCGAAGCCACCTCCTGTAAACCGGAGAGCGTCTTGCCCAAGAGTCGTTCTTTCATCTCTCCTGCAAATTTAAGATAAAAGGATGCATTTTCCCACAAAAAAAAGTATCTTTGCGACGATAGATGGAACGTGTCAGCGATGTAAAACCCTTAAATCATCCCAGTATGGCAAAAGAAAATGAAGAAATGACGAATGCGGGCGCCGCGAAGAATGCCGAGAAACTGAAAGCATTGCAGGCGACGATCGCCAAGATCGAGAAGGACTACGGCAAAGGCACCATTATGAAGATGGGAGACCAGCCTTCCCAGGAAGTTTCCATCATTCCGACCGGCTCCATCGCCCTGGATCACGCCCTGGGTATCGGCGGCTATCCGAGAGGAAGGGTCATCGAGATCTACGGTCCCGAGTCCAGCGGCAAGACCACGCTGGCCATCCACGCCATCGCCCAGGCCCAGAAGCAAGGCGGCATCGCCGCGATCATCGACGCCGAGCACGCCTTCGACCGCACCTACGCCGTCAACTTGGGCGTGAACATCGACACGCTGCTCATCTCCCAGCCCGACAACGGCGAACAGGCACTCGAAATCGCCGACAACCTGATCCGCAGCGGCGCCATCGACATCATCGTCATCGACTCGGTGGCGGCCCTTACCCCGAAGGCCGAGATCGAAGGCGAAATGGGCGACAACAAAGTGGGTCTGCAGGCCCGCCTGATGAGCCAGGCTCTCCGCAAACTCACGGCCAACATCTCCAAGACCAACACCTGCTGCATCTTCATCAACCAGCTCCGCGAAAAGATCGGCATCCTCTTCGGCAATCCCGAAACCACCACGGGCGGCAACGCGCTCAAGTTCTACGCCTCGGTGCGCATCGACGTGCGCCGCGTCACCCAGCTCAAGGACGGTGACGAGGCCACGGGCAACCGCACCCGCGCCAAGATCGTCAAGAACAAGATGGCGCCGCCTTTCAAGAAAGCGGAATTCGACATCGTCTTCGGCGAAGGCATCTCGCACATCGGCGAAATCGTCGACCTGGGCGTGGACCTCGACGTGATCAAGAAGAGCGGATCGTGGTTCAGCTATGGCGAAACGCGCCTGGCCCAGGGCCGCGATGCAGTCAAGAAACTGCTCTCCGACAACCCGCAGCTGGCCGACGAGATCGAAGCCAAGATCCGCGAGCAGCTCAAAACCGTAAAAGATTGACAATTACCAGATGGGAAAGATAATCCTGACCGGTGACAGACCCACCGGACGACTCCATATAGGCCATTATGTCGGTTCCCTGCGCCGCCGCGTCGAGCTGCAGAACTCCGGCGAGTACGAGAAGATCTTCATCATGATCGCCGATGCACAGGCCCTGACCGACAACGCCGACAACCCTGAAAAGGTGCGGCAGAACATCATCGAGGTAGCGCTGGACTACCTGTCCTGCGGCCTCGACCCGGCCAAATCCGTCCTCTTCATCCAGTCGCAGGTAAGCGAGCTGACCGAACTGACCTTCTTCTATATGAATCTGGTCACGGTGCAGCGCGTGCAGCGCAACCCGACCGTCAAGGCCGAGATCCAGATGCGCGGCTTCAACGATGCGGAAGGCGCGGACAACAAGGCCGGCACGCCGGTCGGCTTCTTCTGCTATCCCATCAGCCAGGCGGCCGACATCACCGCCTTCCAGGCGACCACCGTTCCGGTGGGCGAAGACCAGGAGCCGATGATCGAGCAGACCCGGGAGATCGTGCGCAAGTTCAACGCCACCTACGGCGAGACGCTCGTCGAGCCGGAAATCCTTCTGCCCGACAACGCCGCCTGCCTGCGCCTGCCCGGTACCGACGGAAAGGCCAAGATGAGCAAGTCGCTGGGCAACTGCATCTACCTGTCCGACTCTGCGGAAGAAGTGGCAGCCAAAGTACGGGGTATGTACACCGATCCGGGCCACCTGCAGGTGAGCGATCCAGGCAAGGTGGAGGGCAATACGGTGTTTACCTATCTCGATGCCTTCTGCCGTCCGGAGCATTTCGACCGCTACGGCGACTGCTTCCACGGACGCAAGGTCTCCTTCGATTTCCACTCGCTCGACGAGGTCAAGGCACAGTATCGGGCCGGCGGCCTGGGCGACGTGATGTGCAAGAATTTCCTGACCGCCGTCCTGAACGAAACCCTCGAACCCATCCGCCTGCGCCGCAAGGAACTGGAGCAGGACATCCCGTATGTTTACGAGGTGCTCCGCAAAGGATCGGAGACGGCGCGCGCCGCTGCCGCGGAAACGCTCGCCGCCGTCAAGCGCGCCATGAAGATCAATTATTTCGACCCCGGTGTCCTTGGCAAGCTTATTGAAGAACAAACGGAGAAATACAAACAATCCCTATCATAACCCGAAAGAAAAATGAAGAAAATCATTCTGGCTCTCGTGGCCGTTTTCTGCCTGACGGCTGTCCAGCAGGCCCAGGCGCAAGCCTATCCGCAGTACTACAAACTGTCCCATCCCAATGAGATTTCGGCCAGCTATGGCGTTTCTCTGCTGGGTTCCATGATCGGAAGCGTGGTCAGCAAGGCAGACTTGATCGGCAGGATGGCCGGCGACGACGATTACACCAGCATCAAGAGCGGCGGTACCAAGGGCGTTCTCAACCTCGGTTATACCTATCAGATCAACAAATGGTTCTCCGTCGGTGCGACGGCGGGCATCAACCGGATGAGTGTCAATCTTGAAGACAAGACAGGTACGTTGACGGCCGCTGCCGCCAACATCTATACCCTGATGGGTACCACCAAGTTTGACTGGTTCCGTACCCGCTCAGACATCTTCGGCATGTACTCGAAAGTGGGTCTGGGCGTGATGGCCATGCACGGTGAACTGGTCGAGGACGATCAGGCCAAGGGCACGCTCTGGCTGCCTACGGGCCATCTCTCGCTGGTCGGCCTGGAAGTGGGCCGCGCCTTCAGCGGTTTCATGGAACTCGGTGTCGGCATGCAGGGCATCGTCCAGGTCGGTATCCGCGGCCGCTTTTAACGACTCAGTTGATCGTTACCCAGAACGACTCCCGCCAGGGCTCCTGTGTGGGAGCCGTTTTTTATGGTATGGACACCATTGACGAACACGTGTTCGATGCCGGCGGGGAAGGTGTGCGGCTTGGCGTAGGTCGAAAGGTCGGCGATGGTCTCCGGGTTGAAGACCGTGATGTCAGCGGCGTAGCCGGGAATGAGCAGGCCTCTCTCCTTGAACTTGGCACGGGAAGCGGGCAGTCCGGTGCATTTCCAGATGGCGGTGGCCATGTCCAGGACCTTGTCTTCCCGGACGAATTTCTCGAAGAAACGCGGGAACGTGCCGTAGGAACGCGGGTGGGGGAGTTCCTTGCCCAGCGGACCTTCCGGTGAATAGACACTTCCGTCGGAGGCAGGCATCGACAGGCGGTGGGCGTAGATCTTCTTGAGGTTCTCCTCCTTCATGGCGAAGGTCGCCTGGTTGACTTCCAGCTTTTCCGAGATGAGCAGATAGCGGATCATCTCCCATTCATCCATGCCGGAGATCTTGCAGCATTCCGCCAGGTTCTTGCCGGCATAGACGGCATTGGCCGGATCGTTGCAGCCGGCAACCACTACCTGTTGCGGGCCGCCGAAGCGTTCGAGGCGGCTGTAGGCGTAGTCGCGGATCTTCCTGCAGGTTTCCGGATTGTCCAGACGGGCATAGATGTCTTCGCTGGTACCGTCGCGCAGTTCGATGGGGATGAACGAGGTGAAACCGGTCGAGAAAGCCGTGTAGGGATAGCGGTCGAAAGCGATGTCGATGCCCTCGGCCCAGGCGTCGTCGATCTTGCGGAGCATCCGGTCGATCTTGTCGAAGTTGGCCGGGTTCTGCGCCTTGAGGTGGGAGATTTCCAGCCGTGCGCCGGAGAAGCGGGCTGCCTCGATGGCTTCGTCCATGGCTTCGAGCACGTGATCGTCCTCATTGCGCATATGGATGGTATAGAGGGCGTTGTGCTTGGCGACAACTTTGTTGAGCTGCACCATCTCCCGCGTATCGCAGTAGCAGCCGGGAGCGTATTCCAGGCCGTAGGAAAGGCCGATGGCACCCAGGCTGAGCTGTTGATCGAGGATTTCGCACATTTTCTTCAAGTCGTCGTCGGTAGCCTTCACGTTGTAGGGGCCGACGACGGCTTCGCGCACGTCGCCGTGCCCGACCAGGCTCGAATAATTGATGCCGATCTTGTTCTCGGTCAGGCGCTGATAGAATCCGTCGATGTTGCGCCAGGCGGGACCTCCGTGCCGCGGCCGGTCCTTGTAGCCTTCCCAGGCCTCGTCGGAATAGACGAACGGGCAGTAACCGCAGTTGCCGCCTACTTCGCTGGTGATGCCCTGGAAAATACGGCTGTCGCCCTTGGGCGCGTCGAAGAGATTGGTATCCGTGTGGACGTGGATGTCGATGAATCCCGGCGAGACGACCAGTCCCTGCGCATCAAGGATGTTCGCGGCGTCGGATCCCAGATTCTTGCCGATAGCGGCGATTTTGCCGCCACGGATGGCGATGTCGCCCTCGATGGGCGCCTTGCCGTCGCCGGCATGGATGACGCCGTTCTTGATGAGGGTGTCGAAAGCAGGGCGCTTCGGGGTGACCTTGCAGCCGGTCAGGCCCGTGAAGCCGAGTGCGGCTGCGCCCAGTGCCGATGTCTTGAGGAAATCTCTTCGGTTCATATCATTCGTTGTTTTGCATTTTCCAGTAATTCTCCATCTTCCCGTCCTGTTCGTAGACGAGCAGGGCTTCAAGTTCCGGGCGGTCGTCCAGGAACTGCCGGGCGCGGTCCAGTCCGATGACCATCAGCCAGGTGGCATAGGCGTCGGCGGTGGTGGCGTCCGCGGCGATGACGGTCGCACTCAGGAGATTGTGCGATACGGGCCGACCCGAAACCGGGTCGATGGTGTGGGCGTATTTCCGGCCGTCCTCCACGTAGAATTTGCGGTAGTTGCCCGAGGTGACGATGCCACAGTCGCTCACGTGCAGGATGGCCTGCAGGTCCTTGCCTTCCTCCATATTCCCGTCGGAAGGCCGGTCCAGCCCGATGCGCCATTTCTCCCCGGCGGCATTGCGGCCCTTGCAACGGATTTCCCGGCCGATGTCGACCAGGTAGTCGCTGCAGCCGAGCGAATCGAGGATGCGGGCCACTACGTCGCACGAATATCCTTGGGCTATTGCGTTGAAATTGAGCTGGCAGCGGGGATCGGCCTTGACCAGGTGCGTGCCGTCGGTGCGCTCCTCGAGCGTCAGCAGGTCCATCCCGACGAAGGCCAGGATCGAGTCGATGGCCGCGTCGCTGACCTGCCCCTTGTTGGAGAAGCCGAAGCCCCAGAGATCGAACAGCGGGGCGGCCGAAGGGTCGAAGGCCCCGCCACTCTCCGCCCAGATTTCCTTCGAGCGCTCGAAACACTCGACGAACAGACCGTCCAGGGGAAGGTCTTCTCCCGCGTTGAGACGGGAGAGGAGGGAGCCTTTGTTGTAGCCGCTCAGAGACTGGTCGATCTCCTGGAGGCGGGCATCGAAGCGGGCCTGCAGCCGGGCGGCGTTCATCCCCTTGACGGGGTGGCAGATCACGTGATAGGTGGAACCCTGTGCGAATCCTTCGATACGGACATAGTCGCCCTGCCTTGCACAAGCGCCGGAAAGCAGCAGCAAGGCGGTCAGCAGCAGGATGGCGGAACGGTACATTTCTTGCAAATTTACGATTATTTATGCATCTTTGCAAGTTGTAAAACCGACAAGACTGATGGATCCGATCAAAAAATTCTGCCCGCTGGCCCTCCTGGCGCTCGTGCTTTTCGCCCTGACCGCCGTGACAGCCTGCAAGCAGGAAGAGGAGGAAGAAGAGACGCCCGGCTCGATGTCCGGCACCATTGTCTATGACATCCCTTATTATGTCCTCAAGGGCGAAACGGTGACGATGACCGCTTCGGGCATTATCTATCCGAAGGAAGTCTTCTACAAATGGTTCGTCTCCGGTGTCTATTCCGATACCCTGACAGCCTCCACGATCACCGTCAAGTTCCCCGACAGTCTCGGGGTCTTCACCGTCTCCGCCCATTCCTACGCCCCCGGTTTCTACTCCAGCAGCACCTCCCAGCAGGTGACGACCATCGACACAACCTGGAACTCCTCGCTCTCCGGCCTGAGCCGTGATGATCAGTACATCATCGATGAGCGGGACGACCAGGCCTATTACTACGTAACCATCGGCGACCTGGACTGGTTCTCGCAGAACCTGGCCTGGGATGGCGTCGGCACTCCGTTCCAGGCGTCGGACGCGGCAGCGCCCCTGTTCGGCAGTTTCTATACCTGGAATGAAGCCGTGGAGATGGAGGTCTGCCCGGAAGGCTGGCGTGTCCCCACGCAGGAAGACTGGGAGTCGTTCGCAGGGACCCTTGCCGGCAAGCCCCTGCCTTTCATCGACAACTGGAAAGGGCTAGGCGTACTGGCCTCGGTCGATGCCAAGATGAACGGCAACCGGATCTGGCCCTATTCTCCCGACAACGCCCATACCAACGATTTCGGCTGGAACGCCCTCCCGCTGGGCTTCAGCTTCGTCGGCAGCGAGAAACTCGTGACGGGTTACAGCGAATACGGCTGCTGGTGGTCGGCTACCGAGAAAAACGACACCCAGGCCTATTACCGTTATATCTGGTACGACCTGGGCGATTTTCCGATGTCCTATACGGACAAGGACGATATGCGGGCAAGCGTCAGATGCGTTCGAACGCATCCACAATTTTAGTCACCAGCGGGTGACGGACGATATCTTCCTTCCCGAATTCCACGATACTGATTCCCTTGATGTCCTTGACCAGGCCGACGCCCCGCATCAGGCCTGAGTCGCTCTTGTTGGGCAGGTCGATCTGAGTAGCATCTCCTGTGACGATGAACTTGGCGTCGCACCCCATACGCGTGAGGAACATTTTGAGCTGGCCCAGCGAGGTGTTCTGAGCCTCGTCGAGGATGACGAACGCCCGGTCGAGCGTCCGGCCGCGCATATAGGCCAGCGGCGCGATCTGGATGATGCCCTCTTCCATGAACGACTGGAGCCGCTTGGCGGGAATCATATCGCCCAGCGCGTCGTAGAGCGGCTGGAGATAGGGATCGAGTTTTTCCTTCAGGTCGCCGGGCAGGAAACCGAGCCGCTCGCCCGCCTCCACGGCGGGGCGGGTAAGGATGATGCGCTTGACTTCACGGTTCTTGAGCGCCCGCACGGCCAGGGCGATGGCCGTGTAGGTCTTGCCGCTGCCGGCAGGGCCGATGGCGAAGACCAGGTCGTTGCGGTAGCACTCGGCCACCATCCGTTTCTGGTTGGGCGTCCGGGCCTTGATGGGCCGTCCCTCGTTGCTGTAGAGGATGATGCTTTCCACGTTCGGCCCGACAGGGATCTCGCCCGATTCGGCGCTGCGGTCGGTACCTTCGAAGAGCGCTTCCACGTCGTATTCGGTCAGGACGCTCTTGGTCATCCGTTTGCGCCGGAGCAGATTGATTTTCTCTTCGAAGTCTTCGAGCTCGCTCTGGGGGCCGATCAGGTAGATTTCTGCGCCGCGGGCGACGGCTTTGATCTTGGGATAGTGACTGGTGAGCAGGTCGAACAGGCGGTTGTTGATGCCGTAGATGTCGATGGGGTCGATTTCTTCGAGGAGGATGGTTTTTTCCATATAGGGTTGTTTCGGTTACAAGTTGAAATGCCGCTTGAGCGCTTCCCATTCGCGGACCATCTTGTCGTAGTCGCTCCGGTTGAGCCACTCGTCGCGGCGGCCGATCCATTCAAGGATGGGGATGACGGTATAGTTCTTTTCCAGTCCGCCGTGCCGGGAGCACCACAGATAGGTGGGGAAGGCATCGGCGATGGTGGCCCGGTAGCCGTCGCTGACCACGACCAGTTCGTAGAGCATCTCGATCTGTGTGTTGACGTCGCTCTGGTTGGACACGTAGTTGCCCAGCGAATAAGCGACGGCGTGAGGCGGCTCGAAGAGGGTCGGCTGTACGACGTGGGGATGGCCGCCGATGACGGCGTCCACGCCCAGTTCGAACAGCCGCTTCACCCATTCGCGCTGCTGGAGGCTGGGCTCGAGATGGTATTCCAGACCCCAGTGCGGCAGGGCCACGATCAGGTCGGCCTGCCGGTCCTGTGCGCGCCGGACGACGGCTTCCACGTGCTCCGGGTCGAGCAGGTTGACGCGCCAGGGCGGCGGGACGGGGAGGCCGTTGGTGCCGTAGGTGAAGTTGATGAAGGCGACCCGGATGCCCTTGATGTCCACGATCAGCGGGTTGTTTTCGTACTCCTCGCCTTCCGAGCGATAGACGCCCGTGAAGGGGATGCCCATCCGCGAATAGACGACATAGGTGCTGTCGATGCCGGCGCGGCCCTTGTCGCAGATATGGTTGTTGGCAGTCAGGAACAGGTCGATGCCGCTGCGCTGCGCTTCGTAGGCAAGGCTTTGCGGCGCGGAGAACTGGGGATAACCGGAATAAGGCGTGATGCCGATGGGGAATTCCATGTTGGCCACGGCGAAATCGGCTGCTTCGATCCGGGGGAGGATGTGCTTGAAATAGGAGCTGTAGTCGAAATCGGCGGGGTCGTTGCGGTTGCCGCCGCTGCGCAGGGCGGCGGTCACTTGCGGGCCGTGCGACATCACGTCGCCGATGAAGACGATCCGGATGGTGTCGGGCGTGCCTGCATGGGCCTTCAGGCAACAGGCCAGCAGCAACGGGAGGAGAAAGATTTTCCGGATCGTTTTTAACATCAAGTCCACTTTAGGATGTAAAGTTAAACTTTTTATGACTTTTTTGTGCTATCTTTGTTCGAATATGAGAAATCAGCTCTTCGCTTTGGCCCTGCTGGCCGCCTTGTTGCTCCTCGCACCGGGTTGCGACCGGGTGCGCGCCTCTCTCGGGAAGCCGACCTCGGCCGACCTGGCGGTTCTGCGGCAGGCGAAAGAAGCCCGCGAGCAGGCCGTCCGCGATTCCATCGCCGCCGTGGAGGCGGAGCGTGCGCGCATCGCCGCTGAAGAAGCCGCAGCCGCGGCGGCCGCCGAGTCGGCGGTCCTGCGCCGCTACTACGCCGTAGCCGGCGCCTTCAAGGATTCCACCGGCGTGCAGATTTACAGCAAAAAGTTGCAGGAGAACGGTTTCCGCGTCCGCTGCTTCGATTTCAAGAGCGGGCTGAAGGTCGTCTGCGTGGAAGGCAGCGACTCGCTCGACGTCGTCCGGCGCGATATGGCCGCCATCAAGAAGCTCGGCCTTGCCCCGACCGATCCCTGGATCTACAACACCACTCAGAAACTACACAAGGAAATATGAAAAATACCGTATTCACTGAGAAGCACATCGCGCTGGGTGCGAAGATGGCTCCGTTTGCCGGCTACAACATGCCGATCCAATACAAGGGTATCAACGAGGAACATGCTACCGTACGCGAAGGTGTCGGCGTGTTCGACGTTTCCCACATGGGCGAAATCTGGGTCTGCGGCCCGAAGGCGCTCCCCTTCATGCAGTACGTCTCTTCCAACGATGCCTCGGTCCTCTTCCCGGGCAAGGCACAGTACACCTGCTTCCCCAACGGAAAGGGCGGCATCGTCGACGACTTCATCCTCTACTGCTTCAGCACGGAGAAATACCTGCTCGCCGTCAATGCGGCCAACATCGAGAAAGACTGGAACCACCTGTGCGCCATCGCGCCGAAGTTCGGTCTGGAAGTGGGCAAGGAACTGGTGAACGCCTCCGACGCCACCTGCCAGCTCGCCATCCAGGGCCCGAAGGCCATGGAGGTGATGCAGAAGCTTTGCAAGGAAGACATCCTCTCGATGGAATACTACACGTTCAAGCAGCTCGAAGTGGCCGGCATTCCCGACGCCATCCTCTCGACCACCGGCTATACCGGCAGCGGCGGATGCGAGGTCTATGTCCCCAACGAGTATGGCGACCAGCTCTGGAAAGCTGTCTTCGAGGCCGGCGAACCTTTCGGCATCCAGCCGATCGGCCTGGGCGCCCGCGACACGCTCCGTCTGGAAATGGGCTTCTGCCTCTATGGCAACGATATCGACGACACGACTTCCCCGCTGGAGGCCGGTCTGGGCTGGATCACCAAGTTCAACGATGTCAAGGGTGACTTCATCGACAAGCAGTACCTGCTCGATCAGAAGGCGGCCGGCCTGAAGCGCAAGCTCGTCGGCTTCGAACTTGTGGACCGCGGCATCGCCCGTCACGAGATGCCCATCTGCGACGCCGAAGGCAAACAGATCGGCCACGTCACTTCCGGCACCATGGGCCCGAGCGTCAAGAAGGCGATTGGCATGGGATATGTAGATGTTCCCTACAACAAAGTCGGCAGTGAGATCTTCATCGAAGTCCGCGGCAAGCTCCTCAAGGCGGAAGTGGTGAAGATGCCGTTTTACAAGAAATAATTGAAAGGAAAACTGATCATACTCCTGATGCTTGAATTCTGTGCGGCAGGCCTTGCCGCACAGAATTTTGCTGTTGCCCCGTCCCTCCGGCGCCACGTCGAGGCGCTCAGCTCCGAAGAGATGGAGGGCCGACGTGCCGGCACGGCCGGAGAGCGGATGGCCGCCCGTTACCTCTACGATGCGCTGCGCGATGCCGGCGTGCTGATGCTCACCGACTCTCTGGGCCAGGATTTCCGGATTACAGACGATGCAGGCGACATCCGCTCGCAGAATATCGTGGGCATCGTGGAAGGAAGCGATCCGCAGCTGCGGGAGGAGTATATCGTCGTGGGGGCGCACTACGACCATCTGGGCACCCACACCCTGACGGTCGACGGCGAGCCGGTCGTCCAGCTCTATCCCGGTGCGGATGCCAACGCCTCGGGCGTGGCGATGCTCATCGAACTGGCCCGGATGACGGCCCAGTACAAGGGCCTGCTGCGCCGCTCTGTCCTGTTCGTGGGCTTCGGTGCCGGCGAGCAGGGGATGGCCGGTTCCTGGTATTTCGCCAACCGGGCATTTGAACAGATCCGCCAGGTCAAGGCCATGGTCGACCTGGACTGCCTGGGCCGCAGCGGAGAAGACCATCCGCTGAGCTGTTTCTCGCAGCTTTCCCGCAGGGACCTCGATTATATCCTCGACCAGACCGCCCGGGAGTCGGTCGTCACGCTGCCCGTCGTAACCCCCGCGCCGGGCTTGTCTTCGGACTATCTGCCTTTCTACGAGCGGCAGATTCCGGTATTCCTCTTTACGACCGGCCCGACGCGGGAGCACCGCACCATCAAGGATACGCCACGCCTGGTGGATGCACTCGCCATGGAAGCGGCGTGCAACTACCTGTACCATTTCCTGATGACGGTCTCGGGCATCGACGAGATCTCTTCCGCCGATGCCGATCCCGCCGCCCGGAGCAACCGTGCGGACAAAGTCTATACTGTCGCCGAGTGCGACGTCCGGCCCCAGTTCTTCCATTCCAATGAGCGGCACTTCCTGCAGAGCTGGGTGTACAAGTATCTGAAGTACCCCCGCGAGGCTATCGAGCGGAATCTCCAGGGGCAGGTGCTGGTAAGTTTCATTATCGAAAAAGACGGCAGCGTCACCGACGTGACCGTTGAGCACGGCATCGACGAACTGCTCGACGACGAAGCGGTCCGCGTGGTGGAGGTTTCCCCGAAATGGATTCCCGGCCAGATCAAAGGTGTGAAAGTCCGCACAAGAATCGTCATTCCGGTGGAATTTCGCCTGAAATAACTATCTTTGCGCCTGAATTTCAAACAGGCGCTTCATGGAATACAACTTTGTAGAGATTGAAAAGAAGTGGCAGGCTTACTGGGCTGCGCACCATACCTTCCGGGCTGAAACCGACCCGTCCCGTCCCAAGTATTATGTGCTCGACATGTTCCCTTATCCTTCGGGAGCGGGCTTGCACGTGGGTCATCCGCTGGGCTACATCGCCAGCGACATCTACAGCCGCTACAAGCGCCTGAAAGGCTTCAACGTACTGCACCCCATGGGCTACGACGCCTTCGGTCTTCCCGCCGAGCAGTATGCCATCCAGACGGGTCAGCATCCCGCCCGGACCACCGAGCAGAACATCGCCCGCTATCGCCAGCAGATGGACCGCATCGGGTTCTCCTACGACTGGTCGCGCGAAGTCCGTACCTGCGACCCCGCTTACTACAAGTGGACGCAGTGGGCTTTCCTGGAAATGTTCAACCACTGGTACAATCCTGAAACCGACAAGGCCGAACCGATCGATACGCTGATTGCGAAATTCCGGGCCGAAGGCCGCTGGGACGGTCTCTCCGAAAAGGAACAGTCCGACCTGCTGATGCAGTACCGGATCGCCTATCTGGGCGAGACCTCGGTCAACTGGTGCCCGAAACTGGGAACCGTGCTGGCCAACGACGAGGTGAAGGAAGGTTATTCCGTGCGTGGCGGTTTCCCGGTGGAACAGAAGAAGATGAAACAGTGGCAGCTGCGCGTGAGCGCCTATGCGGAGCGCCTGCTCAGCGGTCTGGACCAGCTTGACTGGACCGACTCCCTCAAGGAGATGCAGCGCAACTGGATCGGCAAGAGCCAGGGCGCAGAGATGGTGTTCCACGTCTTCAACGGCGACAAGGAATACGAAATGACGATCTTCACCACGCGTGCCGATACGATCTTCGGCGTCACCTTCATGGTGCTCGCACCGGAAAGCGACTGGGTGGAGAAACTCACCACACCGGAACAGAAAGAGGCCGTCGAGGCCTATCTGCTCCAGGCCAAGAAGAAGACCGAGCGCGAACGCATCGCCGAGACCCGCAAGGCGACGGGCGTCTTCTCGGGTTCCTATGCTCTCAATCCCCTGACGGGCGAAAAGGTGCCCGTCTGGATCTCCGAATACGTGCTCGCGGGCTACGGTACCGGCGCCATCATGGCCGTTCCGGCACATGACAGCCGCGACTACGTTTTTGCCAAGACCTTCAACCTGCCCATCGTGCCTGTCATCGAGGGAAGCGATATCTCCGAAAGCAGTTTCGACGCCAAATCGGGCGTCATGTGCAACTCCGGTTTCCTCAATGGAATGGATGTCAAGCAAGCCATCCCGGCTGCCATCGACTACATCGAAGCACACGGCCTGGGCCATCGCAAGATCAACTACCGTCTGCGCGACGCCATCTTCTCGCGCCAGCGCTACTGGGGCGAGCCGTTCCCGATCTACTACAAGGACGGGATTCCGCAGGCGATGCCGATGGATTGCCTGCCGCTCCAACTGCCTGCCGTAGACAAGTTCCTTCCTACGGAGAGCGGCGAACCGCCTTTGGCCCGCGCCAAGGACTGGACGTACAAAGGATATCCCATCGAGACCAGCACAATGCCCGGATTCGCCGGCAGCAGCGCCTATTACCTGCGCTATATGGATCCGCACAACGACCAGGCGCTGGTCAGCCGCGAGGATGACGCGTACTGGCGCGACGTCGACCTGTATATCGGCGGTACGGAACACGCCACCGGTCACCTCATCTATTCCCGTTTCTGGAACAAGTTCCTCTACGACTGCGGTTACGTCTGCGAGCAGGAACCCTTCAAAAAGCTCATCAACCAGGGTATGATCCAGGGACAGAGCAAGTTCGTGTACCGTATCAAGAACACCAATACCTTCGTCTCCTATGGCCTGAAAGACCAGTACGACACGACCGAAATCCACGTCGACGTGAACATCGTCAGCGGCGACAGGCTCGATACCGAAGCCTTCCGCCACTGGATGCCGGATTTCGCCACGGCCGAATTCATCCTCGAAGACGGCGAGTACATCTGCGGCACTGCGGTCGAGAAGATGAGCAAGTCGATGTTCAACGTGGTCAATCCCGACCACGTTTGCGAGCGCTACGGCGCCGACACCCTGCGTATGTACGAGATGTTCCTCGGCCCGCTCGAACAGAGCAAGCCCTGGGACACCAAGGGTATCGACGGTGTGCACCGCTTCCTCCGCCGCTTCTGGAAACTGTTCTTCGACCGCGACACCTTCTCGGTGAGCGACGGGAAAGCCACGCCTGCCGAACTCAAGGTGCTCCACAAGTTGATTGCCAAGGCGCAGGATGACATCGAGCACTTCTCGTTCAACACTACAGTGAGTGCCTTTATGATTGCCGTGGGTGATCTCACCGACCTGGGCTGCAACAAGCGTGAGATCCTCGAGCCGCTCCTTATCGTGCTCAGTCCCTTCGCCCCGCATATCTGCGAGGAGCTCTGGCAGCTGCTCGGTCACGAAGAAAGCATCAGCTTCGCTTCGTTCCCGGTTTACAATCCCGCCTATACTGTCGAAGATACGGTCAAGTATCCCGTGCAGTTCAACGGCAAGATGCGTTTCCTGATCGAACTTCCCAAGAGCATGAGCCGGGAGGAAGTGGAAGCCGCCGTGCGTGCCGATGCGTCAACGGAGAAATATCTGCAGGGAGCGGCGATCCGCAAGGTCATCGTCGTCCCGGGCAAAATCATCAATATCGTCTGTTAAATGGAAAAGAACAAAGCCCTTTCGACGCTCAAGTCGTACGCGATCATCACGATCGGCCTGCTTTTCTACGTCTTGGCGTGGACGATCTTCATCATTCCGCACCATCTGGTGGGCGGTGGCGTGACCGGTATCTCGGCCGTGATCCAGTACTGCACCGGATTCCACGTGAGCTACTCGTTCTTCATCATCAATGCGATACTGCTGCTGATCGCCCTCAAAGTGCTCGGACCCGCCTTCGGCGTGAAGACCGTCTATGCGATGGTGGTGACCACGATCCTGCTGCGTGTCGCTCCGATGGTCATTCCGGAAGATTTCATCCAGATCATCGCCATCGAGAACGGCAAGCTCCTGAGCGTCATCCTGGGCGGCGCACTTTCCGCACTGGGTATCTCGCTCACATTCTCGCAGGGCGGCAGTTCCGGTGGCACAGACATCATCGCCCTGATGATCAACAAGTACCGGGCTATCTCCCCGGGCCGTATCCTGCTGATTCTCGATATTTTCATCATCGGTTCCTCCCTGATCGTCCCGACGGAAGGCAGCTGGGGTGAGCGCATCGCCAATCTGGTTTACGGCTATGTGATGGCCGGCGTGTTCAGCTATGCGCTCGACTTGTTCGTCTCGGGCAGCAAGCAGTCCGTGCAGATCCTGATTTTCTCCAAGCAATATGAGAAAATCGCCGACCGGATTACCAACGACCTTCATCGCGGCGTGACGTCCCTCGAAGGAAAGGGCTGGTACACAAAGAACAGTGCAACGGTTCTGGTGGTCGTAGCCCGCAAGCACGAATTGAAATTCCTGCTCAACCTGATCAAGGAAGAAGATCCACAGGCATTCCTCTCCGTCGGCAGCGTGACCGGTGTCTACGGAACAGGCTTTGATGTGATCAAGAAATAGCTATTACGCTCCGTCAAGCAGGATGAAGGCGGCCCAGTAGTAGGGAGACGAGAAGTCTTTGTCCTTGCATTCCCTGACCGCTTTCTGCGCGGCTTTCAAGGCGTCGGCCTTTGACCGTCCCTTTGCCAATTCCTTATAGAACGCTGTCATCAGCAGGCTGGTGGCCTGGTCGTCGACTTCCCAGAGGCTCATCAGGATGGTATTGACGCCGGCCTTCTTGAAGCCTCGCTGGAGGCCGAAGACGCCTTCGCCGCTCACTTCGCCCAAGCCCGTCTGGCAAGCCGAGAGGACCAGCAGGTCCGTTCCGCGCAGGTCCATCTGCGCGATTTCCTTGGCAGTCAGGATGCCGTCTTCCACGCCTTCTATTTTTTGGTAATTGCCGCGCAGGGTGTTATTGGCACCGGAGAACAGCAGGCCTGACCGCGTCATCGAAACATCTTCCTGGATCCGGCCGGCGTTATCCTCCAAACTGCGTCCGAGGCGTTCGCCGATGCGGCGGGCCTGACGACCGTTCCAATAGAAGCCGTGGGTTGCGATGTGGATGATATTTTCCTGTCGTCCTGAGAGATCCTTGAAAGCGGCTTCGGTGCCGTCTTCTCCCATACGGAGCGTATTGTCCAGCCCTTCCTTTCGGAGCAAGGCATCGATTTCCAGGGCTTCCGTCTCCGTTCCCGGCAGGTCGGCGACCATCAGGCCGCCTCCCGCGCCGCGGATGTCCAGGGAATCGACGTGGAAGAAAGCGTCCTCCGGCAGGCTGCGCTGCGTGTATTTCCGGCTGTCAGCCAGCAGCACCTCTTCCGAAGCGCCGTATTTCAGGCCGCCGAAGACGGCGGAGCGTCTGCGCTGCGTTTGACCCCGTTCCACGGCAAGTTGTCGCGTCGAAGACAGGCGGAAGATGTTCTTCTGGTCGGCGAAGGGCCCCTTGCCATTGTCGGCATATTCGATGGCGGTCTGGTAGAGTTCGCCGGTCGGGCCGAAGTAGATGTTTTTCACGCCCTTAAGTTCGCTTTCAAGGGGTTTCCAGACCAGATCGTACAAGGCTTTGTCGCCGTAAACCATGCCTTCGGCATTGCGCCTTCCGGCATATTTCGCCTTCAGGGCCTCCAGGTCCCTGGCATCGAAGAGCTCGACGAAGTGGGGCGCATCGTAGCCCGGTTTGAGCGTCAGTGCGCAGTAGCGCGTCGTGTCTTCGGAGACAGAGGCTTCCAGGAACTCGATGGCGATATCCCGCTTTCCCAATGTCGCCTGGACATCTTTCCAGTTGATGGAGAGGTTTTTCTTGTAGTCCCCGAAAGCCCGGCTCTTCTGTTGGAGTTCCCGCTCCAGCGATTCGCAGAGGGTCTCGAGGGAATCCGTGGGCATGGGACGCTCCTCCACGGGCAGTTCGTACAGTTCGTCCAGGAGTTGACGCTCATCAAGGTATTGGTCGTAGAGCGAGAGCGCGTCTTCATCGCCGCTCTCGAGGATCAGCCGGCGCATCTCCGTTTCGGCATTCAGCAGCAGGCCCTTGGAGAACAAGGCACCGTTGTAGGCGGTCTGCATGAATTGCTTGTCATCCGAGAAGAGGTATGTATAGATGGGAAGGTTGAACGAGAAATGGTCGTTATAGGTATTCCAAAATGTACTTCTCTGGTTCTGAGGAAGATACGTGAAAGCATCCAACACGATGTCGGAAGCGAGGGCGTAGAAATGCCGGAGATGGACGGACGCGGAGTCCCGGTCGCCCAGGTCCGAATAGGTATGGCCGAGGCGTGAAAGGCCGCTTGCGTAATTCTCGCTCCGCTCTCCGAAAACATCGCGAAAGATGCGCAAAGCTTCCTCGATGTAGGAAACGGCCTTTTCATAATCTTCCACGAGTCTGTAGTATTCCCCTAAATTATAGAGGCTCATCGCATAGTTGGGATGGCGCTCGCCCAGGACTTCCTTTCGGATTTCCAGCGCTTTTTGCTGATACGCCAAGGCCTTGTCATAATCGTCCAGACATCCGTAGCAGAGACCGATATTCTGGAGGACTGACGCATAATCCGGATGATCGCTGCCAAAGAGCGACTCATAGATTTCCATCGCTTTTTCATAACACTCGATGGCCTCGCTGAAACGATCGAGTTGAGAAAGGCAGTTGCCGATACCCAGATAGTCTAAGGCCGAGAATTGATTCAAATCGCCGTAACAGTCGTGATGAATACGCAAAGCCTCCGTATAATAGGCGATAGCCCTGTCATAATCACACAGATCATAGAAAGAACGGCCGAGGTTGTTCAGGCTGGCCGCGTAATCCGGATGCTCTTCTCCCAGTACTTCCCGGCGGATCTGCATCGCCTGGATAAGATAGTCGGTACCTTTGCCGAAATCGCCCGTATCCCAATAGCAAAGCCCCAGATTGTTGAGTGTCATCGCATAATCCGGATGATTTTCTCCCAATACCTCCCGACGGATTTCCAGCGCCCGGGTCATATAGGCCAGGGCATCGTCGTACAGTCCGAGATCCCAATAGCAGGCACCGAGGTTGTTGAGGCTGGCCGCATAATCCGCGTGATGTTCTCCCAGGACTTCCTTTCGGATATCCATCGCCTGGGAATAAAAAGCGATGGCCTCATCGTAGTCCCCAAGGAGATAGTAACAGGCTCCGATGTTGTTCAGGCAGTTTGCATAACTGGGATGTTGCGCTCCCGGAAACAGCTCCAGTATCGGGGCAATTTCCAGAAACCCTTCCAATGCGGATTCAGGGTCGCCGCTCTGATAGTATTCGAGCGCTGTCCGGCTCAGCGAATCCGTCTTTGCCCGGAGTGCGAGCGTATCGACAGGTTGTGCGGAGAGAGACAATGTCAGCAACAAGGAAAGCCCGAAGAGGCAGGTGCGGGTGGAACGGAGTGAGACCATAACGGACAATTCAAGGGATTCTTTAGCAAATTTAGCGGAAATTTTTCTATTTTTGACCACTGATATGGCTTCCAAAAGGACATCCGGACGATTCTTTTTCCATCGCGATCATCTGCTGATCGTGATCGGAGCGTTCATCCTGCTGGGCGTACTGTCGGTTGTGACCTACAATATTTCCTTTCTCAATCCTGTCGCCAAGGCGCTGAAAGCTTTCAGCGTCACCGACCTGTTTTTCGACATCCAGCATTACGGCAGGTCGGAGGAGAGCGGTACGGTCGCGATTGTGGATATCAGTGACGTCGAAGACAGAGGGGACATCGCTGTCCTGCTGGAACGTGTCGTCCTGTGCGATCCCGCCTGCATCGGGGTGGATGCCATCTTCGAAGGGGTCCGATCGGACACGGAGGGCAATGCCCGGCTTCTGGACGTGGTCCGTACATACGGAGACAATATGGTCTTCACTTGTAAACTGACGGATTACGACAGTCAGCAGGCGTGCTTTACTTCCGCGGTCCATTCCTTCTTCGTCGACAGTGTCGCCGTGAAGGAAGGATATGCCAATTTGAAGAACAATCTGGACAACCTGCCTGTCCGGAAGCTCAGTGTCAGGAACCGGCTCGGTCAGGAAGTGGTCAAGTCTTTTCCTGCTGTCGTCGTGGAGCAGTATTCCGGCCGTTCCCTGGATAATCACGGGGAAGACTGGCTGATCAACTACCGGAATGTCAGTTTCCGCGTGATTTCGCCCGATGCCATCGAGGATGCGGCCGATTTCCTGGAAGGGAAGATCGTCCTGCTCGGTGGTTTCCGGGAAGAACGGGATGCCCATGTCTCTCCGCTGGGGAAGATGCCGGGCGTCGAGATTCAGGCTTATTCCATCGATACGCTGATGGGGAAAAGTGTCCGTTACCTTCCTTCCTGGATCAACTGGATCCTGGCCTTTGTCCTGTGTTTCCTGTTCCAGGTCACGGTGGAAGCGCTCGTGAAAGCGACCGGGCAGGGGAAACGGGTCGTTCCGGCAACCTTCCTGCGGGAATCGAGGATCGTGCCTGGCAACACCTTGTTCCTGTGTTCCGCCCTCCTGACCTATCTTACTTTCGTCATCTTTACGAAATGGGGCTATTGCATCGACATCGCCATCGTCCTGACGCTTTTCGCCCTGACGCTGGAAAGCAGGAAACTGTACCGTTCTTCCATCATAGCGCTTTCCAAACGGTATCCGTGCCGTTTCATCCAGCATTCATTGTTTACCTAATTCTACGCATATGAAAAAGTTGTTAGTCTTTTCAATCAGTATCATCCTTTCTCTTCCGTGCGTGGCGCAATCCTATCTCGTCTACACGGTGAAGGGAGATATCGTGTCCAAGGACAAGGCAAAGACCGCACAGATAAAACCGGGCGACCAGCTTACGGATAAAACTGTCCTGACGGTCTCTGCCGATGGCCGGCTGACGGTTATCGACGAAAAGAGTGAAAGCCTCTATACGGTCAAGGAGGGAATCGGTACGCTGTCGGCATTGATCGCTGCCCAGCAGAGCAAATCCCGGCCGGTGACACCCAGTTTCCTGGCGTTCGTCAAAGAAAAGGTTTCAACGAAGAACAATCCCAAGGATGTCAACTATATGCAGGCTGCGGGAGTAACCTATCGCGGCCTGGGTAAGGATCTGATTCCGTTGCAAGCCGGCAAGCCCGGATCTCTCCTGAACCCGCTCCGTGAATCGTTCGCCGTTGCCGGGGAGGCCCTGGCGGAAAGCGATGCTGACGGCTTGCTGCGCGTTTCAGACAGATTGGACAGCCTGGGACTGATCCGTTACGATTTCCAGACCGTCACCGGGTACGAACCGCGTTCGTTCAACGGATACTTCATCTTCGATCCGCTATGCCTGATGGATCTGGCCGCCAATCTGGACGGCTCCCGCCCTTTTGCCGACCAGATGGCCGACTTCCCTGTCCCGATGGCTCCTTCGACGGACAACAAAGTGTCCGGCGGCAATATCCTGTGCAATTACTACGTCCTTCAGCCCGGCCAGACCCTTGAACTGGCTGTCGTCTGCTCGGGCTATTGTGAAATCGCCGCCCTTTCTCTCTCCGGAAATGTCACGGCCTCTTTTGATGGCAGCGACGCGTATTACTGCACATTCCCGGAAGAAACGACCGCCCGTATCATCCTGACGAACCATTCCGAGAAAACCGAAGCCGTGCTGTTCGCCGTCAATGCGGAGTAGAAAAATCCTGGACGCTTTCTTGAACCAGCAGGGAAACAGTCTTTTATAAATCCGATTTTGGGCTGGTTATAAGGTGGTTATATCGTTCTGCGATCAAACCGCCTTTTTTGTTCGTAGTTTCGCGCCACGAAATTATGCAGTGAAACTATGAACGGACTCATCTTATTAGTCGCCTATGTACCGCTGGCCGGCCTGCTGGTTTTCCTCTTCATCCGCGAACGGAAGCGTGCGAAGGCGTCACCGCCGAAAGAGCCTGCCGCCGAAAAGGAATATCCCCGCCAGGACCGGGCGATTCCCCACGCCGACCGGATGCTGGAAGACGCCGGGCCCAGCCTGAAGGATTCGGATATGGAGGAACTCAAGGACAGGCTCTGCAACGTCCTCGAGCGCGAGAAACTCTACCTGAATCCCGATATCCGGGTAGGCGACCTGGCCGAACGGCTCTACACCAACAAAAGTTACCTGGCCCAGACCATCAAGATCAAACTCAACAAGAACTTCTGCCAGCTGGTCCATTACTATCGCGTGCGCGAGGCGATGCGGCTCTATGCCCAGAATCCGGAACTGACCATCACGCAACTCTGCCGGAGAGTCGGTTTCAATTCGATGACGACTTTCAACACGGCCTTCGGCCGGAATACCGGATTCACACCTGCCGAGTGGTGTAAGGAGTTTCGCAAAAGAAATGAGTCGAAAGCGGCGGGTCAGTGACGATGAGATCCTGGCCAGGATGGATGCCCTGATGCGGAAAAAGCACCTTTTTCTGCGCAAGCACCTTTCCCGCGAAGATATGGCGCGGGAAGTGCTCACCAACCGGACCTACATCACAAGGGCGCTCAAGGGTCGCGGACTGAACTTCTCCCAGTTCGTGAACGCCTACCGGGCGCAGTATGCCATTGAGCTGATGCTCAGCGAAAAGTACAAGGATACGCCGCCCGAGGACATCGCCGAGATGAGCGGATTCTCGCACGTGGACACGATGAACCGCTACATCAAAAAAAGCGCAGGCTGCGGAGCCTGCGCGATGCGGGAAAAAGTGTTCGGACCTGACGGAAACTAACGGTTGATGGCATCGTAGGTCACGAAGTCCTCAAAAGTACCGTCCCAGCTGCTTCCGTAGGCCAGCTTGTGGATCCGGTACCAGATGGTGTAGCGGGAAGGTGCGTTGAAACCGCCCCGGTTGTCATTCATGATACCGTTCAGCGTAGGACGCCATACGCCATACTCGTAGGTGAAACCTCCTTCGTAGATGCCGACTTGATTCTTGTAGCGGTCATCAGCCAGGAATTGGGCCCATTTGATTTTGGCGGGGTCGGAGGTGATGTCCACATTGGAATACCACATATAGGCCGAGCGCCGCTCAATCAGCTCTTTGTCGCTTGTCGAGAGGGTTCCCGAATAATGATACTCATCGGCCAGCTTGGCGAATCCGTGCCCGCCGGCTTCGTGACGGAGCGTTTCACCGGTTGCTTCAAAGGATTCGTCCAGTTTCGTGAAATAGGTGACTGCGGAACCGCAGGCGAATTCATGCCCTTTCCAGGTTTTGGGTTCATTGAAGTTGCAGCAACCGGCCATGTGGACAGTGCCCGAGAGCGACTGGTAGCCGCAGACCAGGATCAGGACTTCGTCCATCCGCTTCTCTTCCAGGATGGCCTTTCGGGCGAGGTCGAAGCACTTGGCATCGTTTCCGCCCATAAAGGCGCCCATGCCGAAATAAGTGCCGAGGCTCCGGCCGCCCCGCTCGTAGCCTTCCGTCGCGGAGACGGTGGTGACGATATAGATATTGAACAGCGAGCGGAACGACTTGTACGGTTCGACGGCAAAGAACTGCTCGACGCAGGCTTTCATATCATTCATATACGTGCCGTCGGCTACCTGACGGTCGGAATAGGCGTCGCCCATGAAGACGATATCGATGCCATTCCCTTCGGAAGCCTTCTGGAAGACAGTAACCTCTCCTTCCTTGGAATAATCCTTGGACAGGTAGAAGTCCGGTTCGGGGAGGTCGTTGTACTCATAGGGCTTCATGACATCCCAGTACAACTTCCATTGGATGTTTTCGGTGTAAAGCCGGAGGGCCTGGGCGGGAACGTAAATGGTCAGCTTGGGATTTTCAACCATATCGATCGCACTGCAGGACGGCGGGAGAATGCCTCGGAAATAAACCGATTCCAGTGCCCGGGAACGATCGAACGGATTGAATCCGATTTCGATCAGGTTGGCGGACAAGGTGACAGTCTTGAGCGACGGGCAGTTGGCGAAGGCGTAATTGCCGATGGCGGTCACCTGGTCACCCATCGTAACGGAGCGGAGTTTCTCCCTGCCGTTGAAGATATGGTCGCCGAGCCGGGTCACGTCGTCAGGGACGACGTAGTCGTTGCTGATGGAGGGCAGCAGGAATTGCAGGATACCGTCGTAGATGAATCCTTTGTGGTCCGACGTGACGTGGCTTCCATACAGCCCGTCCAGGTTGTCGCATCCTTCGAAGGCCACTCCCGCGATGAAATAGAGGCTCTCCGGGAAGGTGATGCTCTTGAGTTTCTTGCAGTCTTGGAAGGTATAGTTCTCGATGGCACAGATTCCTTCGGGGATCTGATAGGACTCATCGTCCCGTCCGGCAAAGAAGAACATCATCATCGGTATGAAGGAATGTTCATCGAAGAGGAATTTCCGGTCTGCCGAAATGAAATGGCTGTCGCCCAGCAGGTTTTTCAGATTGGGGCAGCCGAGGAAGGAATATACGTCCAAGGCTTGGACGGACGCGGGAATCGTGACGGATTCCAGATTCGAACGGCTGAAACATTCTCTTTCCATTGCCGTGACTCCGTCGGGAATGACGACGGACTGAAGTTCCTGCGTCAAAGTGAAGGCCCCCTCCGCAATCCGGACGACACCCGACGGAATCTCGTAGGAAGAGATTCCTCCCGGCGCAAAAGCCAGGAGAGCGCCGTCGATGATGACGCAGCGTCCGTCTTCTGAGATATGATGTCCGGTCAAGCGTTTCAGGGACAACTTTTCGTGCGAAATGAACGGAGAGACGCTCTTCAAAGAGGCTGGTATCCGGAATTCTTTGATACTGGGAGCATCCCAGAAAATTCGCGGGCCGATCTGTTCCACACTGTCGGGGATCAGCAGTCCGGTGAGGCGGGAACACTGTTTCGCTTCGAAGGAAACTGCCTCGAGGCGGGTAATAGGGCCGCTGAAGCGGAGGACACCCATTCCGTTGCTGTAAGTGTTGGCCGTGAGGACACAGGCGCCTTGGTTATTGACTTGGGAAAGCGGCTGGTTGTCTTTCGTCGTATACCAGATTTCATTGCTCGGCGGAACTTCTCCGTCTGGGAAGCCTCCCTTGACCACGGTGACGGCACAACTCGCCTCTTTATTGCCCGCTTTGGCCATGATGGTCGCGGTGCCGGGGCTGATACCCGTCACGCGGCCGGAGGAGACGGACGCGACAAGGGGGTCGGAACTCTCCCATGTCACGTTTTTGTCTGCGGCATTTTCGGGTAATACCGTAGGTATAAGGGTTAACGACTCGTCAATGAGAAGACTGATAGCGGTATGGTCGAGCGAGATCGACTCAACCGGAACCGGTTCTGGTTGCGGATTGGGGGTTGGCGTAGGCGTGGGCGTGGGCGTTGGATCGGTTTGGATGTAGGGATCAGGCAGTTTTTCGCAGCCTATCGCAAGCATCAGCAAGCTTATCGTCAGGAATCCGGCAAGTTTTTTCATGGCCATTTCGGGAATGCCGCTAAGATAGAAAAAGCATCCAAGGACAAATTTAAACAATAATTCGTAGCAATGCAATTCCCATAAAACCCCAAAAAAGACAAAAAGTACAAAAACAGACAAGTTTATGATGACAGTAATTCGTCGGTCAGCTCGAAGTGCCACGAACGTCGATAATCCAGATGAAGTGGCCGCTGGAGAAGAGTTAGTAGAGATAGGTGATGAGGACCTTTTGGCTGCAGACGTTGAAGAATTCTTCGTCACCGTGAGGAAAAAGAGCATGTGTTTGGCGGTGGAAATGATACTGTTGCCGCCCTATAAAGAAGCAGCAAGATATCGACCTTACGGCGAGGAACTGGGTTGACACGCCGGAAGATGAAAAGATCGCGAATTATTTGGCGTAATAGCCGCCGGTCTTGTCTGAATCGCGATGCTCAATCACATATTCCTTGACAAGGATTGCAAGGTGACGATCGATGGTAGGAATACTCTTATCGGCAAGTTCAGAAATCCTCTTACGTTGAATTCCCGGATTGTCTCTGATAATCTGATATGTCTTCTTTACACTATCGCTTAGTCTATCAATTCGACTATCATTTGGCCTATCATTTCGGTTATCATTTACCTTATCACCCGATAGGCGTGGCGTCAACGGACTCTTGAAACGGATGGTGAGGCAGACAAAATGTGTCACAAAATCGTACTCCGGCTCGGGCAGTCCGGCTTCTTTGCAGTACGTGAAAATGTTGAGGATGCCACGGCCCCAGCCTTCGGCCTTGCCTCCTTTGAAAAGGGCTCCGGCTATCTTTTCGTTGATAGGCAATGAATGCGGACGGCGGCGGAACTCGTCGGGCGTTGTCCCCATGGGGAAAGCTCCGGGATTCATAAACTCGATGCGGTCATCAAAGATGGCCACACTGGGTGTCATCGCCTCAGACCACCAGGTCCTATGGGCCAGGAGGTTCAAGCTGGCTTCCCTGATAACCTTGACGGGAACGGTAAGTTCGTTCTTGCTGTCGAAGTCATCCTGGTCTCCGGAGAGAAACATGTGCTTGCGACAGAAGTCCTCGATGGACTGAAGCTGCTGGAACAGATTTGCCTCGACGACAGCCTGGTCGCGGAACTTATCCATGATGACTCCCTCGAAACGCGCCAGGCGTACACGGCAATGGGAGAAAAAGCGAACAGGATCCTTGCCGAACAGGGCGACGGCACCGTTGGTGAGTCCATCTTCCGGAGTCAGCACATTGAATGGCCGCAGGCGGTCAATAGTGGTTGTGGCTTCGGCAGCTTCAGCCGGAATGCGCCCAGTCTGAATGCCGCCATTGATGGCTTTTGTCAGCGTATAGCCGTCAATATCGTCAAGTGTCGCGAAGGGGCACGGTGTCAATTCCCAGCTGAACTTCTTGGGGTCGCTCAGACGGATGCGCTCATCGAACATTTCACGCGGCATGATCGACGTGGTGTTCTCGACTTTATAATAGGGGCGGCTGTCGTATGTGTACGGCGCAGCCATAACAGACGGAGCCGGAAACCAGATGGCAATGACTTTCTGGTTGGGCCTTTCGGGGACATCGACATATTGCGCGTAGAGGTCAATGGCAGGTGAGAACTTGCGCATTTCCTTGGCGATATCCTGACGAGTCTGGTCAGCGACCTCCTGCCCGAGAATCTTCAGTGTTGTGGGATGTATGCCGAAAAAGAGCCAGCCGCCCTCAGTATTAAGGAAGGCACAACCGGATTGCATTCCGGAATTCAATTCTCCGGTCGTCTTCTTGACCTCCAAAATGCGGCTTTCATCGCGGTGGATGATGGTCTCTATGTCGTGTATCGTCAGCTCCTTCATTCGGCTCTATATTAGTTTTACAAATGTACGAAAAGAAATCCGGGCGGCAATCGATATTCACGAGGAAGAATCCTGAGGATGAAAAATAGACAAGTTTATCTGTAAAACACGCGTTTTTTGTCGTTTTTCAGCGTTTTATACGACCAAATATGATGCAAAAACAACAGCGAGACAAACAAATATTTTTTGCTTATCTCGCTGTAATTCAGTATGTTAAAACGCACAATCTATCTGATTATCAGTAAGTTATAAAATAATGCCTGGTTTTAGACAAACAAATAAAGTAATTAAATACAATTCAGTGGCCTGTTTGTCAACAACACAATAGAACTTAAGATAGTTCCGCGTGGAGAAAGGTTGTTAACTTTTCAACTGATGGATCGTTAGTATCAATTAAAAACTTTATTGTCTCCTCGCACAATACAGAGCCATCCATGCCCAATTCAACTAATTCATTTTCTAAGTACTTATAGAATTTCTTAGAATCATTGTCCGATGATACCTTATTACGATATTGTTCACAAATAGAATCAAGACTATTCCTCCTAAAAACATAGTCAGCTAAGACTTGCTTAAACTTATAATTTGGATTGACTATTAAATTGTTGCGCAAGTACTTCTCAAGACTAGATATTGGAAGAAAATTTAGAGGGATACTCATTCCTGACATGTTTTTCATTTGTTTCTTTGCTGCCTCTTGACAATCCCCGTCTAGTATGATTATAACTTTTGCCGTGTTACCGAATATACCATTAGCAACTGCATCTTTCGCAAAGTATAGCATCTCACTCCATCCACCGATTGGTACCACACAAACAAGTTTTCCATTACTTAACAATTGTTTCTCTCTAATAATTCTTTCAATTAAATTCTTAGCAAGAATATCTTCAACCAATATAATTCTATCATAGCCATTGGTAGTATATAGATTCCTAGTCACATATGCAGGATAGCAGTTTTTAATGATTGAAAAACTATCGCCTTCTTTTTGTATGTAAAAGATATTAGCAGGCTTTATGCCATGTATCAATTCAATAGAATGTGTAGATAAATAAATGGAGCAATTATAAGTGATAGCTATCTCTTGAAGTAATGTCGACAAACGTTTTAATGACAGTGGATGCAAAGCCATTTCAATCTCATCTAGAAAAACAATTCTAGGGTATGTGCAACTAGTGGATATTATGCTGTTGTAAAGTGAAAAAAGAATGTTAAGTAGGAGATTCTCTCCCGTTGACATATAGTATTGACTTATTTCTTTTCCTTTTTTTTCGTAGTAAAAATAATAGAAAGTAGGCGTCTTGGGATTCTCTTGTTTGATTGGAATATAACATATCTTTTCATAGTAATCTTTATCACCATGAAGAATATACCCCATGTTTGATTTAACGAAATCATCAACACTTATTCCTGCAGCTTTATTGATTAATCTATTATTTTTGAAAGATGCATATGAGTTATTCCTAAATCTTGTACCGAATATTAAATTACCTTCATAGAAACCCAAAATCTTGCAGTCTCCCACTATTCGCCACCGATTTTCATGTCGAGAACCTATACGTTTCATCCCATTATAGGAAAGCTCTATACTGGCATCGTCAGCACCAGTCCCACAATGATCTTTTAACGACATTTTGAAAAGGACTGAGGAGATTGACTCAACTATCGTGCTTTTACCAGATCCATTTAATCCTGTAATAGCATATAAGCCAGCATCCAAAGGAAGAGCGAATGACAAATCATGTATTGCCTTGATATTCTTAATAATAACTTGTAATTCCATAATGTTTACAATGTAGTTTTAGTAACTATTGAGATCAGATGAATGGTTAGTTTGTATCTCTGGGTGATTGCAGTTGTATCTTTCCCTATTCGCCGCCATACGAAGCATGTCTATCCCTCGATTCCAAAGAACCATAGCCCTTTCTTTGAACAAGTATTCATGATTGGATACTTATCGGGGAATCGCCATGCAATTAGTTCACTAACGCTTGAATCACCGCAACGATTGAGCTCACAACATTCTTTTACTTTTGCAGAAGTAATATCCCCTTTATTCAACAAGTTATCCCAACGTGACCTGATATCATCAAGTGTATTCTCTTCAATGAATTTCGATGCGTGTCCATGCATGTTTTTTCCTAGGCCAAAGCAATTGAATGTATCAAGTACCTGTCGAACTTCATCTGCATTTAGAGCCATAATTCTTGATGGAGATGTCAACTTCTTTACCAGTTCTGCACTCCTAACCCGCCTGAGTTCGTGTTCTCGGTTCTCCTTGTAATGCAGTGACATCTCTTTGAAATACTTTTTAATCAATGCCCGTTGAGACGATTTCGTACGCGGCTGAACCGTCTTAAGGTCTTTTGAGACACACCCCTCGCTCCAATGCTCAAGATAGTTGAAGAGATAATCCACTTCTTGAAGAAGTGTGAAACCATCGAAGACCATATCCTGGCACCGGCCAGTAACTATACTATAAATGTTGGCAAAGTCGATGTATCTGGAGCACTGAGCAAGATACTTATCCATCTTGCCTGTCTCGGCAGAATATGCAGGCAGACTCGTTAACCTATCATAGCTAATAGGCCCGTCTTCAAACTCAATTTGAGATTGTTTCTTTCCTTTACTCCATGAAGTCACAAACTTGGATTTCTTATTATCCCAAAGTGCATTATAGAATGATTCCGCTTCATTTAGATCAATATCATCCGTCCCAATCTCGTATCTTTTACTGAATGCTGTTCCCGTAAGATTTGCCGACGAAACCAAGCACCAATTATCAACTATGTAAATCTTGGCGTGTAAACTCTTCAGGGATTTAATTGAGCCCGGATGGTTACTGATGAACTCATCAAAGGTATCCTGCCGTATAAAACCGGATTCTATATCGGTAATAACCCTAAAGTCAATTTCACGTCTCTTCCAAGATCTGCCGATAATACGCAATATGTCTTTTTTGCCGCCAATAAATGGAGTGCAAATCCAGATGCGATGTTTAGCTCTGTCACAATACGTTCGCAACGTCGAAGCTAGTGAGGAATAAGAATATATCATATTGCAGTGCCATTACTTTAGATACTTGTCAAGGATAGCTTGTTTACGATTTGTCGCTTGCTTTACGATAGACTTTGCTTTGGCTATAGCTTCAACTATAGGAGTGGCTTTGCTGACAATATCTTCTTGCTTCGTTTTATCTATGTAAGGAATCATCAAAGACTCTATCCTATGTAATGCTAACTTAGGAACGCCAATACTCTTTGTTTCTGCCTCAATTTGTAATTGAACTCTTGGAGAATTAAAAACAAGGCAGAGGTATTCTTTAATAAGTGCATTATGATTCTTGATGATCATCTTTGCAGCATTCTCCGTCAAGTTTGCACCATTCAGATCTGGAGGAACAATTCCGACAAGTCCAATAGTACCAGCAATGGATATATATACATCTTCTAAAGATATAGTATAATTCTGAATGTGCTTAAAAACAGACTCTGAGACATAATGCAAATCTGACACATCGATTGAGCCATCTTTAAAATCACTTACTCTTAGATAAGGATGATTTGTTTTTGAAGCAGAATACCCCATCCCTTTAGGTATTCTTTTACCACCCTTAACATAGCAAATAGAATCAAGGCGAACCTCGTTACTGTTGAGGGTGTTTAATAAAGAAATTAATTGTTCTTCAGCAGACGAAAGCTCATCTACTGCAGCTAAAACTTCCACATCCACTATCTTACATTCGTCAACAATCTTCTCTTGGATGTCAAGAGACGGTAAAGGTATCTCAAAGTTAGGAATCACCTTTTTATCTCCACGTGGCATCTTTACGCCCTTCTTGCCCACCATCATGTAGTCAAAGAATGTGTCAGTTGACAAAATGATCGTTAGATATTCATTCAGTATTTCAGTTGGCTTAGCATTCCTAAACACGAGCACATCTTTCGAACAACCACCATCACGGTCAGTCATCCAAATCTTTTTCAAATATGGGCGGATGTTAGAAACGAGAATATCGCCTTTCTTGAATTCAGTGATAGAATCAATGTTGGGAATACCATCATAAGCAACGATTCCTGCCCTATTTTGTAGCATATTATCCGTTGTAATAAAATCAGAAACAGATATTGTGGACATTTTTATGCTTTTCGTAACATATGGAGCAACGACAGATAGCTTTTCCGTAGTTATACCTTCAGCGCATTCAATCTTTGGATATACAAGAATAGGTGTGGTCTTAATTGCTTTGTCAAAATCCACACGCTTAAAATCAAGCATATCTTCAAGTTGGTAAGAAGCAATAAACTCGCACAATTCCTCTGCTACATCAAAGTCTTCCCCAAGATAGTTCTTGCGGATCAATGTATTAATCTTTTCTTCATTGGCAAGATTCTGAGGGTCAAATAGCGGTGTCTGTATCTGCTGAATACCCTTGTTCGCAGAAATATCATCCTCTTCATCATCAATGACTGCGCCAAGATACTTTATGCCCTCACTGCCCTTGCGACTGCTCCATTCGTAACCAAGGAATTTCTTTGTTTCCGCTATTCTTGTAGGTGATTTCACTACAATAACTGGCTGAGGATTGCTTCCGCAAAGCATGAAATAATAAAGCTTTTCTTTTTCTATTACACGGATTGAATTATAGTGGCCTCCTCTGGTTGGACAGGGTTAAGCCCTTGTTAAGTCAATCTCTCCTCGGGGCAGAGCCCTCCCTACAGGTGGTGCTCTGCGTCCTGGACGGTGCTACGAAGGTAGTGATTCTTTTTG
>Ga0208297_1000511_pt1 | contig 73643 bp, 64 predicted proteins | sample LMS_cellobiose_e_FD_187367 | JGI IMG/M metagenome (GOLD analysis project Ga0208297, IMG submission 187367) | Rumen-fistulated moose microbial communities from Alaska, USA - LMS_cellobiose_enrichment (SPAdes) (version 2) | ecosystem: Host-associated > Mammals > Digestive system > Stomach > Rumen...
CCGCCGAAGAAGCCCGAAGTGATGGAGAGGCAAATCGCCAACACCAGGGCAAGCTTAAGAGCACGCTTAAGGGTTGATCTTTTCATTTTGCTAACCTCCGTTTTTATTTGCTGATCTTTGCTTGGGTACCTGGGTCAAAAGCCGTTCTTCGTTTCTCCATCTATCACCCCGTTTCTCTCGTATTCGTTTGATTTCTCAAACGTTGTATGAGTCAAGTCGAGTCGCGCAATTTTGATTCAGAGACAAGCCTTGCGCCATTCGATCTTCTCACCTGACTGTGCCGCGGCAAGCTCTCCTGCGCAGCGGCGGCAGCGGCAGGGGTTCAAATCTCCCTCGGCGCGGCGACGCTGAAAAATGAATAAAAAGCCAGCAATACGCCAACATTGCGCCGATACTTCTTGCACAATAATTTTTGCGCGATTTGTACAGCTTGCACAACACTATCCCGCTATTGCCCCCACTATGCTTATAGCAATATGAAATATATAACAAGCGGAATCAGATATCAAATCATAGATTTGGCATTTCATAAAATTTCACCCTCCGCATTTTTCATATTCAAAAAAGTATAAAATTTTTACATTCTGCATTCTCCGTTTATCTGCCGCGCCGGCGTTTCCCCCATGACAGCGACGCCGAAAAGCAGCGATAACAATCGGGTGGGTTCACGGAAACAATGTCGCTCCCGTCGCCCTCCGGCCGCCGCTCCGCCGGACCTGACGCAGACAAAACGGAAGGGTCCGGTCCCTGCACGGGATCGGACCCTTTCGTGTTTTGAGGTCTCAAACTTCTTTGCGCAGCGTCTCCTGCTGCTTGTACTCGCGATACCGCTCGTCCGCCTCGCGGGTGGCCGCGGAGAAGAGCGTTCTGGCGTTTTCCGGGAAGGTGAGCTTGAGCGCGGCGTAGCGCGTCTCGCCGTCCAGGAAGTCCTCGTACGCCATGCTGGGGGCCCTGGAATCCACGGTCATCGGCTGCTCCTTCTCCGGATCGTACCGGTACAGCAGCCAGTAGCCTGCGTCCACGGCGCGCTTCATCTCCGCCTGCACGTTCGCCATGCCCGCCTTGATGCCGTGCGCCTGACAGGGCGTGTAGGCGACGATGACGCTCGGCCCCCTGTGCGCCTCCGCCTCCTTGACGGCGCGGATCAGCTGATTCGGATCGGCTCCCATCGCCACCTGCGCGACATAGACGTTGCCGTAGGTGCGGAAGATCGCGCCGAGGTCCTTCTTGCGGCTCTTTTTCCCGCTGGACGCGAACTGAGCCACCGCGCCGAGCGGCGTCGCCTTCGAGCTCTGCCCGCCGGTGTTGGAGTAGACCTCCGTGTCGATGACGAACACATTGATGTCCTCGCCGCTGGCGATGACATGGTCGAGTCCGCCGAAGCCGATGTCGTAGGCCCAGCCGTCGCCGCCGTACATCCAGAAGGTCTTCTTGGCAAGCTGATCTTTGCGCTCCAGGATCTCCTTTGCCAGCGCGCCGCAGGACTGCTCCAGCTCCGCGATCAGCGCGTCGCTCGCCCGGCGGGAACCGTCAAAGTCCTCAAAGGCGTCGAGCCACGTCTGCGCGGCCGCGCTGCCGGTCTCGGCGAGGTACGCCTCGACCTTCGTCCGGATGTTCTCGCGCTGCTGGCGCACGGCAAGGAACATGCCCAGCGTCAGCTCTGCGTTGTTTTCAAACAGGCTGTTCGTCCACGCAACGCCGAAGCCGCGCTTGTTGAGCGTGTAGGGGATTCCGGGCATCGGCGCGCCCCATGCCTGCGAGCAGCCGGTGCCGTTCGCCCAGTAGACACGATCGCCGAAGAGCTGCGTGAGCAGCTTGGCGTACGGCGTCTCGCCGCAGCCGGCGCAGGCGGCGGAGAATTCCACCAGCGGCTGGCGGAACTGGCTGCCCTTGATGCTGAAGGGATCGAAGACGTCGCCCTTGTCGGAAAGGTTCAGTCCGTACTCCCAGCAGGCGCGGTTCTCGTCTGTGAAGCGGGCGGGGACCATTGTCAAGGCTTTTCCCTTTGCAGGGCAGACCGATGCGCAGGAGCCGCAGCCCGTGCAGTCGAGCGCGGAGACCTGCATGGTGAAGTGCAGGCCCTTCGCCGCGCCGTTGGCGGGGATGGTCGTGAAGCCCTCCGGAGCGGCCGCCTTCTCCTCATCGGTGAGCAGGTACGGGCGGATGACGGCGTGGGGACAAACCAGCGCGCAGCGGTTGCACTGGATGCACTTCTCCGCGTCCCAGCGCGGGATATGCGTGGCGATCCCGCGCTTTTCCCATGCGGTCAGGCCCATGTCGATGTGGCCGTCCTTATAGTCGCGGAAGGTGCTGACCGGCAGGTCGTCGCCCTTCTGGCGGTTGATGGGGAACAGGATGTTCCGGACGACGTCCGGCAGCGCCGCTTCTGCGGCCTGCCCGTCAGCGGCGTCCGCCCAGTCCGCAGGGATATCGATGCGCACGGGCGCGTCCGCGCCGGCGTCGATTGCGGCGACGTTCCTCGCCACCACCTCCTCGCCCTTGGCGAAGTACGCCTTGCGGGCGGCGTTTTTCATCTCGCCCAGCGCCTGCCCGCGCGGGATGATCTCCATGAGCGAGAAAAACGCCGACTGCAGGACCGTGTTCGTATGGCTGCCGAGGCCGAGGCGCTCGGCGATCGCCGTTGCGTCGATGATATAGAGCTTCGCGTGCTTCCGCGCCAGCGTCCGCTTGACCCGTGCGGAAAGCCTGCCGTCCAGTTCCTCGGGCTTCCACTGGCAGTTGAGCAGCAGCGTGCCGCCGTCCTTGAGCTCCTGCGCCACGTCGTACTGGTTGATGAACGTCGGGTTGTGGCAGGCGACGAAGTCCGCGCGCTTGACGTAGTAGCTGCTCTCGATGGGCCGGTCGGAGAAGCGCAGGTGGGACTTCGTGACGCCGAAGGACTTCTTCGAGTCGTACTCGAAATACGCCTGCCCGTACTTCTCGGTGGTCTCGTTGATGATGCGGATGGTGTTGTGGTTCGCGCCGACGGTGCCGTCGCCGCCGAGGCCCCAGAACTTGCAGGACACGACGCCCGGATCGAAGTGCCGCCCCTCGGCGACGGGGAGCGAGAGGTGTGTCACGTCGTCGTCAATGCCGATGGTGAAGCCGTTGACCGGCTGCTCCGACGCAAGATTGTCGAACACGGCGACGAGCTGCGCGGGATCGGTGTCCTTGGAGGAGAGGCCGTAGCGTCCGCCGAGGATGCGGACAGAGCGTCCGGCACGCGTGAGCGCGGTGCAGACGTCCTCGTAAAGCGGTTCGCCCAGCGCGCCCATGTCCTTGCAGCGGTCCAGCACCGCGACGCGCTCCACTCCCGCGGGCAGGGACTTCAGGAAGTGTTCGATGGAGAACGGGCGGAACAGGTGCACCTGTACATAGCCCACCCTGCGCCCCTCGGCGCGGAGCGCGTCCACCGCCTTGCGCGCCGCGCCGGACACGCTGCCCATTGCGATGACGACGTCGGTGGCGTCGGGATCGCCGTAGTAATTGAACAGGCGGTAGTCGCGTCCCGTGAGCGCGCTGATCTGTGCAAAATAGCGTGCGACGACGTCCGGCAGCGCGGCGTAGTCGGGGTTGTTGGCCTCGCGGACCTGGAAATACACATCGCCGTTCTGCACGGTGTTGCGGAGCGTCGGATGCTCGGGATTGAGGGCGCGGTCCTTGAACGCCTTGAGCGCTTTGCGGTCGAGCATGCCGATGACGGCGTCGCGGTCGGGCAGCTCGATCTTGTTGATCTCGTGCGAGGTGCGGAAGCCGTCGAAGAAGTGCATAAAGGGGATGTTGCTCTCGATGGCGGCGAGATGCGCCACGGCGGCAAGGTCGGCGACCTCCTGCACGCTGCCGGTGGAAAGCTGGGCGAAGCCCGTCTCACGGCAGGCCATGACGTCGCTGTGATCGCCGAAGATGCTCATCGCGTGGGTGCCGACGGTGCGGGACGCGACGTGCAGCACGGCGGGGAGCCGTTCGCCCGCGATGCGGTAGAGCACCGGGATCATCAGCATCAGGCCCTGCGAGGACGTGAAGCTGGTGGACAGCGCGCCCGCCTGGATCGCGCCGTGCACCGCGCCGATCGCACCCGCCTCGCTCTGCATTTCGGTGAGCGTGACGGTCTGCCCGAAGAGGTTCCTGCGCCCCTTCGCGCTCCATGCGTCGGTCATGCCCGCCATGGGGCTCGACGGCGTGATGGGATAGATCGCGGCGATCTCGGTAAAGGGATACGCCATGGTCGCGGCGGCCTCGTTGCCGTCCATGGTCACGAAAACTCTGTCATTCATATCAATTCAATCTCCTCCGTGCGCGTACGTCCGCAGGATGTGTTCAGGTCCCCGCGGACGGCTGCCGCGGCCGCCCGCGCAGACGGCGGGCGGGCCGGCATGGTTGTCCGGTTTACGGCGCGTTTCCTGCGTTACAGGCCGAGACGCTTCGCCGCGTCCTCGCGCATTTTATACTTTAGGACCTTGCCGGCGGCGTTCATCGGGAAGCCCTTGACAAACTCGATGTACTTCGGCACCTTGTGCCGCGCCAGCCGCTCGATGCAGTAGTCGCGGATCTCCTCAACGGTCGCCGCGTCCTCCTCGCGGAGCACGATGCACGCCATCGCCTCCTCGCCATAGCGCTCGTCCGGCACGCCGATGACCTGCACGTCCCTGACGGCGGGATGGGTGTAGAGGAATTCCTCGAGCTCCTTCGGGTAGATGTTCTCGCCGCCGCGGATGATCATGTCCTTGAGACGGCCCGTGATGCGGTAATTGCCGTCCGCGTCGCGGCAGGCGAGGTCGCCGGAGTGGAGCCAGCCGTCCGCGTCCACGGTCTCGCCCGTGGCGTCGGGCATCTTGTAGTAGCCCTTCATCTGGTTGTATCCCTTGGCGCAGAACTCGCCGTTCACGCCGTCGGGGACCTCCTCGCCGGTCTCGGGATCGACGACCTTGCAGCGCACGTGCGGGAAGGCGTAGCCGACGGTCTCGGTGCGCACCTCGAGCGAATCCGTCCATGCGGACATCGTGTTGCCCGGGGCGCACTCGGTCTGCCCGTAGACCGAGACGATGCCGGTCATATGCATCTCATCGGGCTGCGCCGCGCGGCGCATCAGCTCCGGCGGGCAGCCGGACCCCGCCATGATGCCCGTGCGCATGTGGGAAAAGTCCGTCTTGCGGTAGTTGGGATGGTTGAACATCGCGATGAACATCGTCGGCACGCCGTTGAAGCAGGTGATCTTCTCCTGATCGATGCACGCCAGCGACGACTTTGCCGAGAAGTACGGCATCGGGCACATGGTGGCGCCGTGCGTCATCGACGCGGTCATGCTGAGCGTCATGCCGAAGCAGTGGAACATCGGCACCTGGATCATCATGCGGTCGGCGGTGCTCAGGCCCATGCGGTCGCCGATGCACTTGCCGTTGTTGACGACGTTGTAGTGGGTCAGCATGACGCCCTTCGGGAAACCCGTCGTGCCGGAGGTATACTGCATGTTGCACACATCGTCCGGCCGGACCTGCTCCGCCATGCGCGCGAGCGTGCCGGGCGCGGTCATGTCCGCGCGCGCCATCGTCTCGTCAAAGGTGAGGCAGCCGGGCTGACGGAAGCCCACGGTGATGACGTTCCGCAGGAACGGAAGACGCTTGCAGTGCAGCGGCTCGCCGGCCCTGGTCTTCGCGATCTCGGGACAGAGCTCGTTGATGATGCCTTTATAGTCGGAATCCAGCGCGCCGTCGATCATCACCAGCGTGTGCGTGTCGCTCTGGCGGAGCAGATATTCCGCCTCATGGATCTTGTAGGCGGTGTTCATCGTCACCAGCACCGCGCCCAGCTTGGCGACAGCCCAGAAGGTGATGTACCACGCCGGGACGTTCGTCATCCAGACCGTGACCTTGCTCCCCGCCTTCACGCCGAGGGAGATCAGCGCACGGGCCAGATTGTCCACGTCCGCGCGGAACTCCTCGTAGGTGCGGGTGTAGTCCAGCGTCGTGTATTTGAAGCAGTACTGGTCGGGGAATTCCTCCGCCATGCGGTCGAGCACCTGCGAGAAGGTCAGCGGGATCAGCTCGTCCTTCTTCCAGACGTACTGGCCCGTGCCGTCGTGGTTGAAGTAGAGGCCCTTCTTCTTGCCGCGCGTATTCTCGAAGCGACTCATGTAGTTGACAAAGTGAGGAAAGATGACCTCCGAGTCGGGCAGGTCCGGCATCCACTCCGGCTTCCACTCAAGGGAGATGAAGCCGTCGTAGTCGATGGAGCCCAGCGCGCGCATCAGCTCGCGGATGGGCATCGTCCCCTCGCCGACGAGGTTGTAGCTCTCCGCGTCGTCGGAGTCCCGCAGGTGGACATGCCTGACATAGGCGCCGAGGTTGCGGATGGTCGCGTCGGGCGTCTCGCCGCGGTCGCGGTAGGGATGGTGCATGTGCCAGAGCGCGCCGAGGCAGTCGCTGGCGTAGTCGTCCAGCAGCGCGCGCAGGCGCGCGGTATCGGAGTAGATGCCGCTGGTCTTGAGCAGCAGCGTCACGCCGCGCTCCTCCGCCGCGGGCAGCAGCGCGTCGAGCCGCTCGCGCACGCGCAGCTCGTCCTTCTCGTGCGCGCAGGCGGAGACATAGGGCACCCGCGCCTCAGCCGCGAGATTCAGCAGCTCCGTGAGCGCCGGCACGCAGTCCGCCTCGGCGGACAGGTCGCAGGACGTGTCGAGACAGGGCAGGTCAAGCCGCTGATCGCGCAGCGCGCGGACGGTGGCGGCGACGTTGTACTTGTGGAACGGCCCGCCGCGTCCGGTCAGGTCGGGACGGTTCTGGAGGTTGTAGAGCTCAACGCCGGAAAAACCGATCTCGCCGGCGAGGCGCAGCGCCTCGTCCCAGGAAAACTCCCAGCCTCTTGTGGAAAAGGAGAGTTTCATGCTTCGCCCTCCTCATATGCGATCTTATTCAGCGCATTGACATAGGCGTGGATACTCGCGCCGACGATGTCGGTGGAGATGCCGCGGCCCGGATACAGCTTGCCGTTCGAGCGCAGACGCACGACGGTCTCGCCCATCGCCTCGTGGCCCTCGGTGACGGTGCGGATCTGGAAATCGTCCATCTCGCAGTGACGGCCCGTGACCTGCTCGAGCGCGAGGAACGCCGCGTCGATGGGGCCGTCGCCCAGCGAGACGCCCTCCTTCACCCTGCCGTTTTTCGAGAGCTTGACGTGCGCCATGGCGGTGATGCCGCTGCCGGTGTTGATGACGTAGCCGCTGACCTCGTAGGTCGTCGGCACCTGCATGGCGACGGAGGCGACGATGGCGTCCAGCTCGCGCCCGCCGATCTCCTCCTTGCGCTGCGCGATGCGCTGAAACGCCTCCCACACGGCGTTTTCGTCCTCGTCGCTCAGGTCGTAACCCAGCTTGGCGACCGTCTGCAGCACGGCGTCTCTGTCGTCGTGCTGGGAGAGCGTCAGCGCTGCGTTCTCGTCGCTGCCGAAGCCGGCGTACGGCGTGTTCCGGCTCGACTCGAAGAAGCGCGCGATCTGCTTCACGCCGCGCCGCATCTCCACGGTGCGCACGCCGACGCGCACGCCGAAGCCCTCGCCCTTGGCGTGCAGCACGCCGGCGATGTTCGGCAGATAGACGCCGTTCGCGGGATAGGCGGATGCCTTGATCTCCCGCGCGCCGCGCAGCACCGCGGTCACGGCGCAGGCGTCCGCCATCGCCAGCGCGTCCGAGCAGGCCACGCCGACGCAGACGCTACGCAGCGCGGGGACGGTCTCATACAGTCCTTCGAAAAACGCGGCGAACTCGCGCGGGAGCATCGCGCCCGCGGTGTCGCAGATCGTCACGGTCGTCGCGCCCGCCTCGACGGCGGCGGTCAGCGCGCTGTTGAGATACTCGGGATCGGCACGGGTCGCGTCGTCCGCGACGAACTCCACATCCGCGCACTTTTCGCGGCAGTACGCGACCAGCTCGCGGATAAGCGCGAGCATGGCGGCGGGCTTTTTGTGGCAGATGTACTCCATCTGCACCGTGCTCGTCGGCGTCACGACCTGCAGGCGCGGCGACTTTGCGTCGCGCAGCGCGTTCCACACCGCGTCGACGCCCTCATTCGACAGCTCGACCGGCACCGCGACGGCGCTGTTCTTCACCGCCGACGCGACGGATTTGATGCGCAGTGCGTCCACCTTGGCGTTTTGGATGCCCTCCAGCTCGATGACGGACACGCCGAGCCGGTCGAGCTGCTTGCTCAGCTCGATCTTCTCGCGGAACGACAGCTCTCCGCCGAGGGTCTTCATCGTTACGTCGCTGATCTTCACTTCTTGCATGAGGCAGTTCCTCCTGTAAAGGGTGTGTTCGTCATCGCCGCGAACGGCAAATGACGCGCCCTGGTTTTGTTTCTGCTGCGCGGGCGGCGGCAAACCGGCGTTTTTTAATGTTCTCCCATTCCGCAAAAAAGCCCTGAGGCTCATCAGCCTCAGGGACGAATCAACTTCGCGGTACCACCCTGCTTGCCCTATCCTCAGTACGGATACAGCCACTCTCGGATTCTTTGCAAATCCACAGCCTGTAACGGGGCGTCCGTGCTTCACTACTTGCAGCCGCGTTCGCAAAGCCGACTCGGGAGCCAGACCATCGTTTTCTTCCGCACCGGCTCGCACCGCCCGCCGGCTCTCTGAAGCGTTCCGGAAAACACGGATTCTCCTTCAACGTCTTTTCTGGTATTTACCTGTTGGCATTGTATCGGTATTGAAATTCATTGTCAATGATAAATTTATCCAAAAATTCTGTACGCGCGGGCTTCCCTGTGCTATAATCGGGCCAAATCCTCAAAGGGGGGGCCGCCCATGCAGCCGAACATCGATGATATCCTGCGCTATCTCCGCGTCCGCGGGGAGGCGGGAGACCTGCGCGGGCGGGTCGAAACGGCGGCGGCCGAGCTGGCCGAGCGCGTGCGTCCGGCGTGGGTCTACCGCGCGTTCCCGCTGGAGCGGACGGCGGACGGCGTCGTGCTCGCGGGAAGCGGCGTGACGCTGACCGGCTCCCTCGCGGCGAAGATGCTGAAGGACTGCGATGCGGCTGCGCTGCTGTGCTGCACGCTCGGCCTCGCGTTCGAGCGGCGGCTGCGCGCGCTGGAGCGGCGCGACATGGGCGAGGCCGTCATCCTCGACGCCTGCGGCAGCGCGTGGGTCGAGTCCGGCTGCGACATGGCGGAGGACGAGATCGCCGCGCGCTTTGCGCCGCGCTATCTCACCGACCGCTTCAGCCCCGGCTACGGCGACCTGCCGCTCTCGCTCCAGCCGGCTGTGCTCGCCGCGCTGGACGCGGAGCGCCGCCTCGGCATCCACCTCAGCGACAGCTTCCTGATGACCCCGTCCAAATCCGTCACCGCCGTGATCGGCATTGCCGACACGCCTCAGCCCGCGCGGGTGCGCGGCTGCGGGTACTGCTCGATGAAGCAGAACTGCGAATACCGCAAGGGAGGGATAACCTGTGCCGTCTAAACCCATCGACTTCAGCCGGATCCGTATCCTGATCGGCGCAATGGGCACCGTACTGCAGCGCCGCGGGCTCGCGCCCGGCGCGATCCCGGACCTGCTGAACCTCACCGATCCCGAGCTCGTCAAGAGCATCTTCCGCGAGTACATCGACGCGGGAAGCGATATCCTCTACACCAACACCTTCGGCACGAACGCGCGCAAGCTCGAAAAGACCGGCAGAAGCGTGCGCGAGGTCGTGACCGCCGCCGTGCGCGTCGCGCGGGAGGCCGCCGAGGGGACGGACACGCTGGTCGCGCTCGACATCGGGCCGCTCGGCGAGCTGCTCGAGCCGATGGGCACGCTGCCCTTTGAGCAGGCGTACGAGCTGTTCCGCGAGGTCGCCGCCGCGGGCGCGGAGGCGGGGGCGGACCTCGCCGTCATCGAGACGATGACGGACCTCTACGAGACCAAGGCCGCGCTGCTGGCGGTCAGGGAAAATACCGACCTGCCCGTGCTCGTCACCATGTCCTTCGAGGACGGCGGCCGCACCTTCACGGGCTGCACCGTGGCCTCCATGGCGCGAACGCTCACCGGTCTCGGCGCGGATGCCATCGGGCTCAACTGCTCGCTGGGGCCGGACAAGCTCGCCCCGCTGCTGCGGGAGCTGTGCGAGAATACGCCGCTGCCGGTCGTCGCCAAGCCCAATGCTGGCCTGCCCGACCCGTTGGACGGGCACTACGACATGGACCCCGAGACCTTTGCCGACGTCCTCGCGCCCCTGGCGGAGGCGGGCGTCGGCCTGTTCGGCGGCTGCTGCGGCGCGGGACCGGAGTACATCCGCCTCATCGCAGAGCGGCTCAAGGGCAGGACGCCCGCCGAACGCGCGTTCCGGCGGGAGAGCTTCGTCTGCACGCCGGTGCGTCCCCTGCCGCTCACCGGCGTGCGCGTCATCGGCGAGCGCATCAACCCGACGGGCAAGAAGCGGCTCCAGCAGGCGCTGCTGGAAAACGACCTCGACTATATCCTCGACGTCGCCGTGGCGCAGGAGGATGCAGGCGCGGACATCCTCGACGTCAACGTGGGCTATCCCGGCGTGAATGAGGTCGAGATGCTGCCGCGCGTCGTCAAGGCGCTGCAGGGCACAGTCTCGCTGCCGCTGATGCTGGACTCTTCCAATGCGGCGGCGCTGGAGGCGGGGCTTCGCGTCTACAACGGCAAGGCGGCGGTCAACAGCGTCAACGGCGACGCGGAGGTGCTGGCGCGGGTGCTGCCGATCGTCAAAAAGTACGGCGCGGCGGTCGTCGGGCTGACGCTCGACAAGTCCGGCGTGCCGCAGACGGCGGAGCAGCGCTTCGCCATCGCCGAACGCATCCTCAACGCGGCGCTGTCCTTCGGCATCCCGCGCGAGGACGTGTGGATCGACTGCCTGACGCTGACGGTGTCCGCGCAGCAGGAGCAGGCGCGCGAGACGCTGAACGCCCTCCGAAGGGTGCGTGAGGAGCTGGGCCTGCAGACGGTGCTGGGCGTGTCCAACGTTTCGTTCGGCCTGCCGAACCGCCCGCTGGTCACGCGGACCTTCCTCGTCGAGGCCCTGCACGCGGGGCTGACGCTGCCGATCCTCAACCCGAACCAGACCGATCTGCTGGACGCCGTCGCGGCGTTCCGCGTGCTCTCCGGCGAGGACGAGGCAAGCCGCGCGTACATCGAGCGCTTCGCCGGATGGGAACCGCCGAAGGCGGGCGCGGGCGTCAGCCCGGCGAAGCCGCAGGCGCCCGCGCAGACCGCCGCGCTGACGCTCGACGACGCCATCATCCGCGGCCTCAAGACCGAGGCGGCGGCGCTGGCGCGGGAGGTCCTGAAGCAGGAGGACGAGCTGTCCGTTGTGGACGGGCACCTGATCCCCGCGCTCGACAAGGTGGGCGAGGGCTACGAGAGCGGCAGGGTGTTCCTGCCGCAGCTGCTCAGCGCCGCGCAGGCGGCGCAGGCGGTCTTTGAGATCATCCGCGAGAAGGCCGCGAACGCAGGGACCGTCAGCGTCAAAAAAGGTATGCTGCTGGTCGCCACCGTCCGCGGCGACATCCACGACATCGGCAAGAACATCGTCAAAACCGTGCTTGAGAACTACGGCTACGACGTGCTCGACCTCGGGCGCGACGTGGAGCCGGCGCGCATCGTCGGGGCGGTGCGGGAGAAGGGGATCCGCCTCGTCGGGCTCTCGGCGCTGATGACGACCACGCTGCCCGCGATGGAGGAAACGGTCGCCCTGCTGCGGCGGCTGCCCGATCCGCCGAAGGTCTTCGTCGGCGGCGCGGTGGTGACGCCGGCCTATGCCGAGCGCATCGGCGCGGACTACTACGCGCGGGACGCGAAGGCAAGCGTTGAGGTCGCGCGGGAGATCCTCGGATAAAACAACAGATCGGCGTGACGGTCTCCGCCGCGCCGATCCTTCATCACTTCGCCGGATATGCTTGGGGCGCCTTCCTTTCGGAAAGCGCCCCAATATTGTTTGTTTCGCAGTGTCGGACCCGGATTTAGAACACGCCCTGGCAGAGCATGGCATCGGCGACCTTCTCGAAGCCGGCGATGTTGGCGCCCGCGATCAGGTCATAGCCCAGACCGTACTTCTCAGCCGCCGTGACGGAGGCGTTGTAGATGTTGGTCATGATGCTGTGCATCTTCTCATCGACCTCTTCCGCGCTCCAGTACAGACGCTCGGCGTTCTGCGCCATCTCGAGCTCGGAGACGGACACGCCGCAGGCGTTGACGGCCTTGGACGGGGCGATCAGGATGTGCTTCTGCTCCTTGAGGAACTCAAGCGCATCGTTGGTCGTCGGCATGTTGGCGACCTCGATGTAGTACTTGACGCCGGACTCGGCGATCTTCTTCGCCCAATCCATGTTGACGTCGTTCTGGGTGGCAGCCGGCATGTAGATGTCGACGTCCTTGACGCCCCAGCACTTCTGGCCCTCGACGAACTCGCAGCCGAACTTCTCGGCATAGGGCTTGCAGTGCATCGGATCCTTGGCGCGCATCTCAAGGATGAAGTTGAGCTTCTCCTCGGTGCAGACGCCGTCGGGATCGTGGATATAGCCGTCGGGGCCGGCGAAGTAGGTGACCTTCGCGCCCAGCTCGGCGGCCTTCTTCATGATGCCCCAGCCGACGTTGCCGTAGCCGGAGATCGCGAGGCGCTTGCCCTTCATGTCCTCGCCGTCGTGCTTGAGGACCTCGCACAGATAATAGACCGCGCCGAAGCCGGTCGCCTCGGGACGGAGGATGGAGCCGCCCGTCTTGATGTCCTTGCCGGACATGGCGCCGAACTCCGCGTTGCCCATGATGCGGCGATACTGGCCGTACAGATAGCCGATCTCACGGCCGCCGACGCCGACGTCACCGGCGGGGCAGTCGATGTCCTGACCGATGTGGCGATACAGCTCGGTCATGTAAGCCTGGCAGAAGCGCATGACTTCGCCGTCGCTCTTGCCGATGGGGCTGAAGTCGGAGCCGCCCTTGGCGCCGCCGATGGGCAGGCAGGTCAGAGCATCTTTGTAGACCTGCTCGAAGCCGAGGAACTTGATGGTGTCAAGGTTGACGTTGGACGCGAAGCGAAGGCCGCCCTTGTGCGGGCCAAGGCTGGCGTTGAACTGCACGCGATAGCCGCGGTTGACATGATACTTGAGCTGGTCATCCATCCAGGTGACGCGGAACTCGATCACGCGCTCGGGCTCGACCATGCGCTCAAGAATGCAGGCCTGCTCATACTCGGGATGCGCATTGATCAGGGGCTCGACGGAGAGGAGGACCTCTTCGACGGTCTGCAGGAACAGCTTCTCGTTCGGATTCTTGGCACGGGTCTCTTCGAGCACGCGCTCAATATACTTGTTCATTGGAAACAACCTCCTTCATATTTGGCACCGTAACAGTACTTTGATGGTATATCCATCCTGTTTATCAGATTAGCACGATTCATTCATTTTCTCAATGAACGCGCCATGAGAATTTCATTTTGGTTTTTTGTGCAGTCCGTCTATTTTTTTACAATGATCTTTCCGTTTTTTCATGGCAGGCATGAAGAATATTGCAAGGTCCCCGTCATACGGTCACATTGCCCTGCAGCGCTGCCGTCACGCTCCGTCCGCGCTCACAGCATGCCGATGTCATAGACGTCGATCCAATACTGTCCGACGTCCGTGTCGCGGTAGCGCACCAGCACGCGGTCGCCCTCGCTCAGCAGCGGAGCGATGAGGAGCTTTGCCGCGCTGGCGCGGAACACGCCGGCGTCCAGTCCGGTCTCGGAGCTCAGGTAGTAGTAATACCAGGTGTTCCCGTCGATGACCGCGCTGCGGATCTGCGTGATGGTCCCCACCCTCTCCTGCAGCTCTCCGCCGGCCGCGACGCCGGTCTGCCCGACGCCGATCAGCCCGTTCTGCGCGAGCATGGCGCGGTAATTCGCCTCGCAGTTCATCACGCTCGTGCCGGTGGCGACGATCTGGTACTGGCTGACGTTGACCATGGCGTACATCTTGACGAGCTGCGCCGCGTCCTTGAGCGCCATGAAGTAGGTCGGCTGGTCGGCGATGTTCAGCAGCAGCGGGAAGGTGGCGCTGTAGCGCATCTGCTGCACCTGTCCCTCGGCGCTGCCCATGGCGCTGAACTCCTCCGCACCGGCGACGGCGTAATAGTGCGTCTCCTTCGTGCGCTGGTTGGACAGCAGGAAGCCGATGTTGCTCTCGTCCCCGCCGACGCTGGTGACGCCGGTGTAGACCCACACGTCATCCCCGATGGCGAGGTAGTTGTAGCCCTGCGTCGTCACGGTCACGTCGCGCTGTCCGAAGATGGAGTTGAAGAAGCCGTTGTGATACTGGCCGTAGTAGTCGTACTGCTGGATGATGAGGTTCGCGGAGTAGACGTGATCCACCCACGAGGGCACCTGCTCATGGTAGTCGCTCTCTCCGGTGATCGCGTTGACCAGCACCGCGCCGCGGTTGTCGTCGCCGCCGAACAGGCCGATGGTCTTCTCGCGCTTGGCGCAGACCCACCACGGCGTGCCCTTCTCGTCGATCTCAAAGATGGGCTCGTCGAACATCATGGTGGGGTAATGGAAGCGGAGATAGCGATAGAGGTTGCGGGAGAAGTGCTCCGCCGTGGTGTACTTCATCCCCTCCTCGCCGAGGCGCACGACCTCGACGTTCTGCGTCACCATGTCGATGATGAGATACGCGGGCAGGCCGGAGGAACGGTTGTTGAACCACTTGATGATGTCGCCGTAGCGCAGCGGCGTGACGCGCACGGGGCGGCCCTGATAGTTGATCTGGGTGTAGTCGTCCGCGACCTCGAACTGGGAGACCATGTCGGCGAGCTCGCCGAGCTTGCGGTCGCCGAGGCGCTGGGCGCTCGCGCCGTCCAGCATCGGGATCTGGTCGTAGCTGATCTCATCCACCTCCGAGGCAAAGTCGCCGGTCTGGACGGTCAGCAGCTTCTGATACGAGTTCGCGCGCAGCACGACCCACGAGGTCAGCGCGCCGATCAGCGCGACCACGACCAGCGCGGCGACCAGAATGAACGGGACCCTGCACTGCTTCTTGACAAAGTCGAAGTAACCCTTCGCGCCCTGGCTCTGAAAGCCGGCCGTCACGATCGCGCAGCCGCAGTAGACGAGGCAGAGCAGGAAGATGAAGCCGTAAAACTCCGGGGCGTGCAGGTTGATCGCCGGGAGACTCAGGTAGAAGTAGATCAGGCCCACCGCAAGCGTCACGGCAAGGTTGATCGCGATGCGCGCGCCCTTGCTGTTGATCGGTCTGCGCGGCTTTTTCTCCCGCCGCAGGCGATGCGCGCCGCCCGCGCCGCCCAAATTCACCTGGAACCCGCCTTTTGAAGGATCATATTTGAACTCCATGGTGTGCTCCTTTCTCACTTTTCTGTAAACAGTTTATCACAATCCGCGGCAAAATACAACCGGCTTTGCGGGAAAAGCGGGCCGTCCTGGGACGGCCCGCTTTTCCGTTTCGGTTTTTACTCCAGATTCGGGCGATACCTGAGAAAGCCCCAGGTCAGGAAATAGAGCAGCACGTCGAAGAGATAGACCTCGGCAATGCGGATCCAGGAGCTGCGCACCGCCGCGGCCTGGAACGTCGCCGTCCAGTCCTCGCCGGCGAAAAGCTCCCCGGCGCGGAACAGGCTCGCGTCCAGCGCATTGTTGAGCCCGAAGATCAGCCGCAGCAGCACGATGAAGATCACCACGCCCATGACGTTGTAGAGCACCTTGTGCTTGCTGAAATTCTGCGTCAGAGTGAAGTCGGCGTAAAACAGCAGCGTCAGGAACGCCATGCCGCCGATCCAGCCCAACAGGATCTGCACCAGAATGACGCCGTCTATGGCGTGGAACCCCTCGCGCAGGGCCTGGAGAAGCTCGCGGAAGTCGCTGACGTACACTTCACCCGAAACCGCCGCCATCAGCAGGACCGACAGCCCGATCAGCAGCGTCGAGGCGACGAACCACAGCAGCGCCACGAACAGCTTGCTCAGCAGCAGCTTGTGCACGCTCACGGGCAGCACGCGCATCAGATAGCCCTCGTCGCCGAGCAGGTTGCGCTTGAAGCTCTGCATCAGGATGATAAAGATGCCGACCGCCACGGCAAAGATGCTCAGCAGAAACAGAATGATGGAAAGCGAGCCGACGACGTCCTGGAAGGCCGGACCGCTGTCATTTTCCAGAAAACGGATCGCAAGTCCGGCAATGACCGCCAGCGCAACCATCACGCCGCACAGCGGCAGGCCGGCGCGCCCGGTGGCGCGGAACTCATGCTTCATCAGTTTACCCAACATTGTAATCTCCAACCTCCCTCTCAGCACGCAAACACTTCACGGAACAGCTCGTCCACGCTCTTGCCCTTCTCCTCGCGGATGGCGTCGATCGTCTCGTGCAGCATAACGCTGCCCTCGCGCAGAAAGATCGCCTCGTCGAGCACGTGCTCCACATCGGAAATGAGATGCGTGGAGATCAGCACGGTGGCTTCTTCATTGTAGTTGGCGATGATGGTCTTGAGGATGTAATCCCGCGTCGCGGGGTCCACGCCGCCGATCGGCTCGTCGAGCAGATAGAGCCTTGCCTCGCGGCTCATGGTCAGGATCAGCTGCAGCTTCTCGCGCATGCCCTTGGACATCGCGCGGATCGTCTGGTTCTGCTCCAGATGGAGCTTTTCCAGCATCTCCTCCGCGGCATAGCGGCGAAAGTCGGCGTAGAAGTCGGCGTAGAAATCCATCGCCTGCTTTGCCGACATCCACAGCGGCAGCGTCGTGCGCTCCGGGAGATACGACACGACGGCGTTCGTCTCCGGCGAAGGTCTGCGCCCGTCGATCAGGATCTCGCCGCTCGTCGGCGTCAGCAGACCGCAGGCGAGCTTGATGAGCGTCGTCTTGCCGCTGCCGTTCGGCCCCAGCAGGCCCACGATGCGCCCCGTCTCCAGCGTCAGGTCGACGCCGCCGAGCGCCTCCTTGTTCCCGTAGCGCTTCGTCAGCGCTCTGCATTCCAGAATACTCATTGTTCCTCTCCTCCCATCTTCTCCAGCAGCATGACCGTCTGGATGCGATTATAACCCAGCTTTTCCATGGCGGCGAGGAAATCCCCCGCCCGTTCCTCCGCCAGTCTGCGGCGTTCCTGTTCGATGCGCACCGCGTCGTCGGTGACGAACCGTCCCGTCGTCCGCTGGCTGTAAACCAGCCCGTCGCGCTCCAGCTCGCTCAGCGCGCGCTGCACCGTGTTCGGGTTCACGCCCGCGTCCACCGCCAGCTCCCGCACGGTCGGCAGCCGCTCGCCCGGTCTGAAAAGGCCGGAGACGACGGCGACCGTCAACTGCTCGCAGAGCTGCGTGTAGATCGGCGCGTCTGCGCGGAAAGTCCATTCCATAAGGTTCCCTCCTTTGTTCTGTTGTATTAAGCAATTAGAACAATAACACACAGTCTTTTCCCTGTCAAGAGGTTTTTGAAAAAAAGTGAAAAATTTTTACCGGCGCATCCCTTGCCTTTTATCGGCGCATCCCCTGTCTTTTACCGACGCAGCCGATGCAGCCCTTTGCCCTTTTATCGACACGCTGCCCGCCCTTTCGGGAGGGATTTCAGAACCCGAAAAAGGCTTTTCAATTCCCGTCCGGCCTGCTATACTGTCCCCAGCGGATGAAAAAGGAGGTCGGCGCGGCATGCGGAAGAAAACCCACGAGCTGGCGCTCGCGAGCATACTGGCGGCGCTGGCGGCAACGCTGCTGAGCCTCGGCGGCGTCGTGCCGCTGGCGACCTACGCCGCGCCGGTGCTTGCCTCGGCGGCGCTCCTCGCCGCGCGGGAGGACTGCCGGCCGAGCCTCGCGTGGGGCTGCTGGGCGGTCTCCGCCGCGCTGGGGCTGCTGCTCTCGGCGGACAAGGAAGCGGCGCTGCTCTACGCCTTTCTCGGCTGGTATCCCCTGCTCAAGCCGCGCTTTGACGCGCTGCGTCCCCGGGCCCTGCGCGTCGGCGTGAAGCTCCTGCTCTGCGCCGCCGTTGTCGGCGCGATGTACGCGCTGCTGCTTTGGGTCTTTCGGCTGGAGGCGGTGGTCGAAGAATTCGCCGCGGCTTCCCCCGCGATGCTCTGGACGACCGTCCTGCTCGGCGCTGCGGTGTTCCTCGTCTACGATCTGGCGCTGACGCGATTGACTTACCTCTATAAAAAACGAAGGACGCGCCGCTGACGCGTCCTTCGCTTCACTTCCTGTCCTTTTTTTCTTTCTCTTTCTTCTCTTTTTCCTTTTTCTCCGGCTCCGGGAACATCGCGCCGCAGAGCCGGAGCGCCAGCGCCTGGTCCGCCTGCGCGCGCAGTGCCGCGCGGTAGAGCTTCACCAGCCCCGGGTCCTGCGCGACATCCTCCGCCGAGCGCCTGACAGAGGCCTCGAACGTCTCGCAGAACCAGTCGTAGCCGCTCCGCTCGTCCCGTCCCTCCGCGGAGCTGAGGATCAGCTTCCGGATCAGGTCGATCGGCAGGCTCGCCTTCAAAATACAGATCATGATGAGATGCGCCAGATGCACCCGGGTATATTTCTTCTTCACCGGCGGGGGCATCACGCCCAGCTTGACATAGTTGTTGACCATCGAGGCGGTCAGCCCCTTGCGGTCAAAACCCGGATAACTGCCGAGATAGCGCTCCATCAGCGAGAGCACCTGGTCCATGTACAGTTCAAAATCCGGCAGCTCGTCCCAGCGCGGGAGCCGCTGCTCCGCCACCTGCGCGCAGAGCTCCGCCAGCTCCGTCCGTTCGATCTCCGCCATGCGGCCTCACCGTCCTTTCCCAGATACCATATCAGACCTCACTCATAATTACAAGATTTATTTTTCAAATCCGCTTGACAACGACTGTAATATGGTTTAATCTGGTATTTGAAACTAGATTATTGAGGAGAGGCGGCGATCGCATGAACGTGACGGTCTACGGGGATTCGATCCTCAAGGGCGTTTTGTACGAGAACGGCAAGTATGTGCTCGACAGGAGCTGGGAACGGCGGCTCGCCGAGCGCTTCGGCCTGCGCATCACCAACCGCTCGCGCTTCGGCAGCACGCTGCCGAAGGCGCTCGCGCGCATCGAAAAGGACAGCGAGACGCCCGCGGAGGGCGAGGAAGTCGCCCTGCTGGAATTCGGCGGGAACGACTGCGACTTCGACTGGGCCGCCGTTTCCGACGCGCCGGAGGCGGAGCACGAGTGCCGGACGCCGCCCTCCCTGTTCCTCGACTGCTACCGCCGCGCCGTCCGCCTTCTGCGCGACAGCGGGCGCATCCCGGTGCTGACGTCGCTGCCGCCCATCAACGCGGAGCTGTACCTCGGCTTTCTCTGCCGCGGCGGGCTGTCGCGGGAAAACATCGTCCGCTGGCTCGGCGACGTGCAGCTTATCTACCGCTGGCAGGAAAACTACTCGCAGATGGTCGAGCAGCTTGCCCGCGAGGAAAACGTATCGCTCATTGATCTGCGCCGTCCGTTCCTGCAGGATCGGCGCCGTCCCGACGCGCTGCTCTGTTCCGACGGCATCCATCCCTCCCGCCTCGGGCAGGAGCTGCTCTATGGCTCGTTCAGCGCCGCCCTGTAGCATCCCCGCGCGATCGACCGGCCGCGCCGCTTCCTCTTCGGGAAGCGGCGCGGCCTTTTGCACGGGCTTGACATTTTGCCGCGGCACGGCTAAGATAACCCATGCTAAATCAGAAATGGCGGTTGAAGCATGGTTTTGTTTTCATTTTGTCTGAACGCGCTGATCGCGGTCCTCGGCGTCGTCGGCGTTGTGCGGGATTTCGCACAGCTCGGCTGGTCGATGTTCCAATTCTACACGCTGTGCAGCAACGTTCTGCTGCTGCTCGCCTGCGCCGTGCAGGCGGGCTTTGAGGCGCGGATCCTGCTGAAAAAAGGGCTGTTCGTGCCGAGCTGGGTGCGGATCTTCAAATACCTCGCCGTCTGCACGACGACGGTCACGTTCGTCGGGGTCGTTCTCATCCTCGCGCCGATGGCGGGCGGCGTCCGCACACTGGGATTCTATCTGTCCTACGGCACGATGCTCTATCATCACACGCTCTGCCCGCTGCTTGGCCTCGCGTCCTTCGTCCTGCTCGACCGCCCCGCCCTGCCCGACCGGCGCGTGACGCGCTGGGCGCTGATCCCGACGCTGATCTATGCCGTCGTCGTGACGATCCTCAACTTCACCCGCACGCTTTACGGGCCGTATCCGTTCCTCCGCGTCTATGAACAGCCGCTCTGGATGAGCATGCTGTGGGGCATCGTCCTCCTCGGCATGGCGTGGGCGCTGGCCTATCTGATATGGAAGCTCTCGCTCCGCTTCAGCCTGCCGCATGAGGTCGGCCCGACGGATCCGGAGGAAACCGCGTGGACGGCGGACGGCTACATCAAGAATCAGGACGCGCTGTCCGCCTACACCTACCGCACCATCCCCGCCGGCAACAACTCCTGCGGTCCCGTCTCCGCGTTCAATCTGCGCCGCCGCGCGGGGCAGGACGCGCGCATCGCGGACGTGCTGGCGGAGATGGACGCCATGCACCTGCTGAACATCCCCGGGCCGACGCTCCTGTCCGTCATGCGGCGCTACCTCAGCCGCTATCTCCCCGGCTGGCGTCAGGTGCGCGGGCGGGACGCCGCTCTCGCCGCAGCGGAGCGCAGCCGCATGGGCATCATCCGTTATTACGAGGAGCTGGTGCCGCACTTCGTCGCCTACTTCCGCGTCGGAGACGGCGCGTTCCGCTTCTTCAACGTCAGCGACGACACGGAGGACGCCGTCCTGACCATGGCGGCGTTCGGCGAGGCGCATCTGCGCGGCGGCAGCGTGATCCTGCTCTGCTGGGAATAAAAAGACGGCCCTCCGGCCATACTGAAACCACAGGGGACCGCCGATTTCATCCGCGTTCGGCATATCGGACGGATGGAACCGGCGGTTCCGCTGCAAAACAGGTATGCCGGAGGGTCTCTATGCGTTTTTCTGACGATTTTGACCAGAACGCCGCGCGGCTGGACGCGCTGCTCGGCGTGGGGCGCTGCTTTGACGTGCTCGGACGCGATTTCCGCGCCGGCGGACGGCGCTGCCGCATCTACTCCGTCGACGGCTACGGCGACGACGCGATCATCGAGCGCGTGCTCGCGCATCTGCTCTCGCTCGATTCCACCGCCTCGGCGCGCACGATGGAGGCGTTCATCGAGCGCTATGTGAGCTTCGGCGAGACGAGCGCGGAAACCGACGTCGAGACAGCCGTCACGGCGGTGTTCCTCGGCAAGACGCTTCTGCTGGCGGACGGCTTCGACGCGTGCGCGCTCATCGACGCCAAGCAGTTCCCCGCGCGGAGCGTGGAGGAGCCCGCGTCTGGCAAGGTGCTGCGCGGCGCGCACGACGGCTTCATCGAGACGCTGGTGGTCAACACCGCGCTGCTGCGCCGCCGCATCCGCGACCCGCGCCTGACGCTCGAGGGAAAGCAGATCAGCGAAAAGTCCCGCGCGGACGTGGCTCTGTGCTACCTTGAGCACAAGGTGGACCGCGATCTGCTGGAGGAGATCCGCCGCAAGCTGGACAGCGTCGACATCCGCTCGGTGTCCATGGGGCAAGAGAGCATCGCGGAGGCGATCATGGCGCCCCAATGGTGGAATCCGCTGCCCAATGTCCGCTACACCGAGCGCCCCGACGTCGCCACCGCCTGCATCATGGAGGGCAGCATCATCCTGCTCACGGACAACTCCCCCGCCGCGATGATCCTGCCGACGCGCTTTTTCGACTTTGTGCAGGAGGCGAACGACTTCTGCTTCCCGCCGCTCATCGGCTCGTACCTGCGCATCCTGCGCTATGTGGTGTTCCTGCTGACGCTGTTCATTACGCCCGTGTGGTACGCGCTGGTCAAGACCGAGAGCGCGGAGGGCTCGCTGCACTTCCTCGCCATCGCGGAGGACTACGAGGTGCCGCTGCTGATCCAGCTCCTGTTCGCGGAATTCATCGTCGATCTTATCAAGCTCACCTCGCTCAACACGCCGCCGGTGTTCTCCAACTCGTTCTCGATGATCGGGGCGCTGGTGCTGGGCGACTTTGCGGTGCAGGCGCACTGGCTCGTGCCGGAGGTGCTGGCGTATATGGCCTTCGTGGCCATCGCGAACTTCGCGCAGCCGAGCTATGAGCTGGGCTACGCGTTCAAGCTGTTCCGGCTGATGCTGCTGCTGCTCGTCGGCGCGCTGGACTGGGTCGGGCTGGCGCTGGGCGTCGCGGTCATCCTGGCGCTGCTCGTCACCAACCGGCCCATCGCGGGCAGGGGCTACCTCTACCCGCTCATCCCGTTTGACGGCAGGGCGATGCGGGAGCTGCTGCTCCGTCAGCCCGTCAGCCGGGACAACACCTGACAAATTCTCCGAATTGTTCATTGCGCGCGGCGGCGTTTTGCGCTATACTGCTCTCAACAACACAGTTGGAGGTGCGGTATGGAGCGTTACTTCGGCGAATCCACCCCGAAGCTCGGCTTCGGCATGATGCGGCTCCCGGAAACGGAGCACACGCACGACATCGAGCAGATCAAGCAGATGGTCGACCTGTTTCTCGACGCGGGGCTGACCTATTTCGACACCGCTTACGTCTATCTCGGCTCCGAGGAGTCCACGCGCAGGGCGCTGGTCGAGCGCCATCCCCGCGACAGCTTCACCCTCGCCACCAAGCTCAACGCCTGGCTGGGCAGCCCGGATGAGAAAACGGCGAAGGAGCAGCTTTACACCAGCCTCAAGCGCACGGGCGCGGAGTATTTCGACTATTATCTGCTCCACGCGGTGCAGAACAACAACTATAAGACCTACGAGGACTACGGCCTGTGGGACTATGTGCGTGAGCAGAAGCAGGCGGGGCTTATCCGCCACTGGGGCTTCTCGTTCCACGGCACGCCGGAGCTGCTCGACGAGCTGCTGACGAAGAATCCCGACGCGGAGTTCGTTCAGCTCCAGCTCAACTATGCCGACTGGGAGGACCCGCAGGTCGCCTCCCGCCGCTGCTACGAGACCGCGCGCGCACACGGCAAGTCCATTGTCGTGATGGAGCCGGTCAAGGGCGGCTCGCTGGCGAACCCGCCGGCGGAGGTGCAGCAGATCCTGAAGGCGGCGGATCCCGATGCGTCGTTCGCGTCGTGGGCGATCCGCTATGCCGCGTCGCTCGACGGGATTTTGACCGTGCTCTCCGGCATGTCCAGTCTCGATCAGATGCGCGACAACGTGTCCTTCATGCGCAACTTCCAGCCCCTTGACGAGGACGGGCAGGCGGTCATCCGCGCCGCGCAGGAGGCGCTCAGCCGGATCGAACACATCCCCTGCACCGCCTGCCACTACTGCACCGAGGGCTGCCCGCAGGGCATCCCCATCCCCGACATCTTCGCCGCCCGGAACCGGCAGCTCATCTGGAACCAGATCAAGCGCGGCGCGCGGGAGTATGCCGAGCTCGCCAAAAAGGGCTGCGTCGCCGACGCCTGCATCGGCTGCGGTCAGTGCGAGGCGGCGTGCCCGCAGGGCATCAACATCATCGAGCGGCTGGAGGAGTGCGCGAAGAACTTCGCGCAGTAAGGCGCCGCCCCTTCCCTGCATAGGATCGGCCTGCCGTCTCCGCGCCATCGATGCGCTGAGCGGCCGGTCCCTTCCCCGGGCGCCGCTCACGCCGAATCCCTTTCCCGCGTGCGGCCGCGCCGTTCATCTCCGAAGGATCAAACCGGCATCCGAAAAATTTTTCCGTCTTTCTTGCGGGAGGCTGTTGACAAACGACAGCCTCCCGCTTATAATACAAACAGTTGAACAAATGCTCAATCGTTTCACAAAGGAGGTGCGGACATGGAGAGCATCGACTGCGCCGCGTTCTGCGAGAGCGAAGTCATCCATATGGACGCCGTCGCGGAGGTCCGGAGCGGGCTGCACGACGCGGAGGACTACGTGCGGGTCGCAGAGCTGCTGAAGCTCTTCGGCGATCCGACGCGCGCGAAGCTGCTGCATGCGCTGGAGCTGCGCGAGCTGTGCGTCTGCGACCTCGCCGCGCTGCTGGGCGTGACGAAATCTGCGGTGTCGCATCAGCTCAAGGCGCTGCGGCTGGCCAACCTCGTCAAGTTCCGCCGCGAAGGGCAGGTCGTGTACTACTCCCTCGCCGACGACCATGTGCGCGCCATTCTGGAAATGGGCTTTGAGCATATTCGAGAGTGATCGGGAGGAAACCGCCATGAAAAAGAAATTCAAGTGCGAGGTCGACTGCGCCAACTGCGCGCAGAAGCTGCAGGACGCGCTGAGCCGGCTGGACGGCGTGGAGGCGATCAGCGTCAATTTTATAACGCAGAAGCTGACGCTCACCGCTGCGGACGAGCGCTTTGACGCCGTGCTCGACGCCGTCGTCAAAAAGGCGAAGCAGATCGAACCCGACACCGTCATCACGGCATGACGCCCATGACCGCGAAACAGAAGCGGATGCGTCTGCGCATCCTCGCCGCTCTGGCGCTCTTCGCCGCCGTGCTTGCCGCCGACAGGCTCCTGTTTCCGGAGCGCCTGCCGACCGCCGTCCTGTCTGCGCTCTACGCGGTCCCCTGTCTCGTCGTCGGCTGGGACGTGCTGCAGAAGGCGGCGGTCCATATCGTCCACCTGCAGGCGTTCGACGAGAGCTTTCTGATGTCCCTCGCCGTCGCCGCGGCGTTCGCCATTGGGGCGTATCCCGAGGCGGTGGCGGTCATGCTGTTCTATCAGGTGGGCGAGCTGTTCCAGAGCGTCGCCGTCGGCAGGGCGCGCGCGTCCATCGGCGAGCTGATGAGCATCGCGCCGGAGTACGCGAACCTTGAAACGGAGGACGGCGTCAGCTGCGTCGATCCCGACGAGGTCGAGGTCGGCAGCGTCATCGTGATCCGGGCGGGCGAGCGCGTGCCGCTCGACGGCGTGGTGCTGACGGGCGAGAGCTGGCTCGACACCTCCGCCCTGACCGGCGAGGCGGTCCCCCGTCACGTCGGCGCGTCCGACGCGGTCTACAGCGGATGCGTCAACGGCGAGGGCACGCTCCGCGTCCGCACGACCAGAGCGTATGAAGACTCCACCGTCGCCAGGATCCTCGATCTGGTGGAAAACGCGAGCGAGAAGAAGGCGCGGCTGGAGCAGTTCATCACGCGCTTTGCCCGCGTCTATACCCCCGTCGTGACGGTCGGCGCCGTGCTGCTCGCCCTCGTGCCGCCGCTGCTGCTGCACCTGCCCTTCGGCGACTGGGTGCGCCGGGCCTGCGTCTTCCTCATCGCCTCCTGCCCCTGCGCGCTGGTGATCTCGGTGCCTCTGGGCTTTTTCGGCGGCATCGGCGCGGCGTCCCGCATCGGCGTGCTCGTCAAGGGCGGCAATTACCTCGAGGCCGTCGCCGCTTGCGACACGATGGTTTTCGACAAAACCGGCACGCTGACGAAGGGCTCGTTCCGGGTCGTCAGGCTCCTTCCCGCAGACGGCACGGACGCGGAGGAGCTGCTCCGCGCCGCCGCGCATGCAGAGGCCCTGTCGAACCATCCCGTCGCAAAATCCGTCCTTGAGGCGTACTCCGGGTCCGTCGATCCGTCGCGCGTCACGGACGGCAGCGAGATCGCCGGCTGCGGCGTCCGCGCGCTCTGGGACGGAGAGGAGCTGCTTGCCGGCAGCGGCAGGCTGATGGAACGCTGCGGCATCGCCTACGAGCCCTGCGGCGAGGCCGGCACCGTGGTCTATGTCGCCCGCAGGGGGCGCTTCCTCGGGAGCCTTCTCATCTCCGACACGCTCAAGGACGGCGCGGCGGAGGCGATCGGCGCGCTGAAGGCGGCGGGCATCCGCCGGACGGTGCTGCTGACCGGCGATCGCGAGGCCGCCGCGCGGGAGATCGCGGCGCAGCTCGGCATCGACCGTGTGGACGCGGAGCTGCTGCCCGCGGACAAGGTCGCGCGGCTGGAAGCCATCCTCGGCGCCGAACGCAGCGGGAACGTCGCCTTTGTCGGCGACGGCATCAACGACGCGCCGGCGCTGATGCGCGCGGACGTCGGCATCGCGATGGGCTCGCTCGGCTCCGACGCCGCCATCGAGGCGGCGGACATCGTGCTGATGGACGACGACCTGCGCAAGCTCGCCGCCACCGTGCGCATCGGACGGAGCACCATGCGCATCGTGCGGGAGAACGTCGCGTTCGCGCTGCTGGTCAAGTTCGCCGTATTGATCCTCGGCGCGCTGGGCCTTGCGACGATGTGGCTCGCCGTGTTCGGCGACGTGGGCGTCACCGTGCTGGCGGTGCTGAACGCCATGCGCTGCCTGCGGCTGGATCAAAAGTAAAGAGCAAACAATAAAAGGCTGCGAACGCAGCCTTTTATTGTTTGCCCAGTTCCCAGAACGCCACCGCGCTCGCCGCGGCGACGTTGAGCGAATCGACGCCGCGCGCCATCGGGATGCGCACGGTGTAGTCGCAGTCCGCGATCGTGCGCGGCGCCAGCCCGTCGCCCTCGGTACCGAGTACGACTGCGAGCCGTTCCTCCGCCGCGAGCGCGGGATCAGCGACGGAGATCGGCTCCCCGCTCAGCGCCATGGCGGCGGTTTTGAAGCCCAGCGCGCGCAGGCATCCGGCCCAGTCCGCGCCGACGTGCGTCCACGGGATCAGAAACACATTGCCCATGCTCACGCGCACGGCGCGGCGGTAGAGCGGATCGGCGCAGCCCGCCGTCAGCAGCACCGCGTCCATACCCAGCGCCGCCGCGCTGCGGAAGATCGCGCCGACGTTGGTCGGGTTCATCACGTCCTCCAGCACCGCGACGCGGCGCGCGTTCGCGCAGACCGCCTCGAGCGCCGGCTCCGGCTTTCGCCGCATGGCGCAGAGCACGCCGCGCGTCAGCTGAAAGCCCACCAGCCGGGTCAGCACGCCCAGCGGCGCGGTGTAGACCGGCACGCCGCAGCGTGCGACGAGCTCCCGCGCCTCGCCCGCGATGTGGCGCGGCTCCAGCAGGAGCGACACCGGCTCATAGCCCGCGTCCAGCGCGCGCTCAACGACCTTGGGGCTCTCGGCGATGAACAGCCCCGCCAGCGGCTCGTCGTACCGCAGCAGCTCCCGCTCCGAGAGCCGGGCGTAGACGTCCAGCTCCGGCGCGGCGAAATCGGTGATCTCACGGATATCGCTCATACGCCGCCGCGCCCCTCACAGCCTGCAGCGCGCCGCAAAGGCGTGACCGTCGAGCCCCTCGCCGCGCGCCATGCGGTCGACCAGCGGCGCGAGCGCCCGGGACGCGTCCGCCGACATGCTCTGGTGCGTCACGGTCTTGAGGAAGGTCCCGACGTTGACGCCGCCGGTATAGCGCGCCGCCCGGACGGTCGGCAGCGTGTGGTTGGTGCCGGAGGCGTAATCCCCGAACACCTCGGCGGTATTGCCGCCGATGAAGAGCGAGCCGTAGTTGTCGAGCTTCGGCACGATGCCCTCGGCGTCCGCGACGTTGAGTTCCAGATGCTCGGGGGCATAGTCGTTGGACATCCCGACCGCCTCGGCAAGGCTGTCCAGCAGGACGACCTCCCCATAGGTATCCCAGGACCGGCGCGCGATCCCCGCCGTGGGCAGCCACGCGAGCTCCGCCTCGACCGCACGCACGACCGCCTCGGCAAGCGTGCGGTCCGTGGTCAGCAGGATGCCCTTCGCGTCGGGATCGTGCTCGCACTGCGCGAGGAGGTCCGCGGCGATCACCTTCGCGTCGGCCTGCGCATCGGCAATGACCAGCACCTCGCTGGGTCCGGCGACGAAGTCGATGCCGACCTGCCCGTAGCACTGGCGCTTCGCCTCCGCGACGAAGCGGTTGCCGGGACCCACGATCACATCCACGGGGCGGATCGACTCCGTGCCGTAGGAAAAGGCCGCGATCGCCTGCACGCCGCCGAGCGCGTAGATCTCATCCGCGCCGGCGAGGTCCATCGCCACGAGCGTCCTGTCGTTGATGGAGCCCGTCCCGTGAACCACCGGCGAACAGGCGGCAACGCGCCCGACGCCCGCGACCTTCGCCGGCGTGATCAGCATCATCGCCGAGGAATAGAGCGGGAAGCGCCCGCCCGGAACGTAACAGCAGCAGGAGCGCACCGGAAGCACGCGGTGTCCGAGGAAAATGCCCGGACGCGGCTGAAACTCCGGCAAATCGAGGATCGTCGCGCGCTGCGCCTCCGCAAACGCGCGGATGTTGGCGAGCGCGGCGCGCATATCGTCCAGCGCCTGCCCGTCCACGCGGGCGTAGGCGGCGTCGATCTCCTCGCGGCTGACGCGGAACGCCTCGCGCGCAAAGCCGTCGAAGCGCACGCTGTATGTCCTGAGCGCGGCGTCGCCGTTCTCGACAACGTCGTCGATGATATCGGAAACGGTCCTGCGCAGGGCGCTGCGGTCTTCTTTCGTGCGCTCCCTGCCGGTCTTGATGTATTCCATGTGAGCCTGTTCCTTTCTCCGTAAGCCGGGCCGGGCCGCGCGCGGCTCGTCCCCGGCAGTCGTTTTTTTATCTGCGGCGCGTCTTCCGTCCGGCGCCGCCTTCGGCAAAGCCGATCGCCATGCCGCAGACGCCGCCGACGATGTGCGCCAGCTGCGAGATGTTGTCCGCGCTCGTAAGCCCCGCGATGATCTCCCCGCCGAGATAGAGCGCGGCGACGAGGATCAGCGTCAGCGGGATCCCGCCGCGCTGCGTGTCGGTGAAGGACGAGAGCACGATCATCATAAACACCACGCCCGACGCGCCCAGCAGCGCCGCGCCGGGGAAGAAGATGAACTCCGCCAGCCCCGTTGCCAGCGCGGTGACGGCAATGCAGCCGAGGAGCTTCCGGCTGCCGTACTTCTCCTCCAGCGGCGGACCGACGAGCAGCATCAGCAGCATGTTGCTCATATAGTGCGAAAGCCCCGCGTGACCCAGCACATGCCCGAAGAAGCGGACATAGGCGAGCGGGTCCAGCAGGGAGCAGCGATAGACGCTGAACAGATTCCGCGTCGTCCAGCCCCCGGTCAGCGTATCGAGCGGCAGGAGCAGCAGCGCGATCAGCGCATAGGTCAGGGTCACGGGAGCGTTGTAACGGATACGGACCACGGCAGATAACCTCCCCGGCTTGCTATTGTCGTCTCAGCGCTCCGCCATGTCCGACAGCGCCTCGTAAAACGCGGGATACGCCTTCTGCATGCGCATGGGTTTGCCCGCGCCGTCCAGAAACACATGCTCCGAGCTTCCCTCGCACAGCAGCGTCCCGTCCGCGCCGGTCATGGCGTACCGGATGCGGAGCCGGACGCCGTTGAACGACTCGACCCCGACCGCGACGTCCACCGTGTCCGCGAAGGTGCAGCTGTGCCGGAACCGGCACTCCACCGCCGTCACGGGCGAGGCGACGCCGAGCGCCTCGAGCCGGTCGTAGCCCCAGCCGATCCGATTCAGCAGATCGACCCGCGCCTCCTCCATCCAGCGGATGTAGTTGGAGTGGTGGGCCACGCCCATCTTATCCGTCTCGTAATACTGCACCGCATGGCGATAAACGTGCCGGGCGCGCTCCATATCCTCACCCTCCGTTCCTGTATGCGCGGCGTCTGCCGGAAGGCGGAACCCGCGCCGCACGGTGATGTGTCCCATCACTATAAAAGAGTTTTTTCGGAGTTTTTATAGAGAATTCGAACTCTCGTGTATAATTGCGCGACAGCTTCATTCTGACAGAATCTGCAAACCGCGTCTTTCTCTTATTCAAATTTGTGTAGTTTATTGTATCTTAATATACTCGCAAATGCAACCATTTCTCGTTTTCAGTTGTATAATATGTGAAGGGACCTTCAAACGATAAAGGAGTATATCATGAGACTGTCAGTTGCCGAAGCCTTTCAAAGGTACGGAGACCGCCTCTTCGCTGCTGCGTTCAGCCTGTGCCGAAACCAAATGGATGCAGATGATGCGGTTCAGGATGCTCTGATCAAATACCTCACACTTGGGCTTGATTATACAGATGAAACGCACATCAAGGCATGGCTTTTACGCGTTACGATCAATTGTGCAAAGAATATTTCATCTTCCTTCTGGCGAAAAAACACGGTCGCTTGGGAAGAGCACATGGATGAACTCGCGTTTGAAGCACCGGAGGACCACCGGTTGTTTGAGGCGGTGATGCGTCTTCCTCAAAAGTATCGCGTCGTGATCCATCTTTTTTATAACGAAGAATACTCGATTCGAGAGATTGCGGAGATCCTGCGGTGCCGGGAAGGAACGGTAAAGAGCCAACTGAGCAGAGGAAGAAAGCTCCTGAAAAAAATGCTGATGGAGGAATGGAACGATGACGAATAAAGAACGCTACCAAAGAGCTTTTTCAACGCTCCATGCCTCCGACGATCATGTTCTGGAGGTAAGCGCGATGAAACAAACGGAAAAGATTCGATTCAACAAATTGGTGGCCGTGTGTGCAGTTCTTGTGCTCGTATTGGGCCTGGCGTCTATTTCTTATGCCGCGGATATCGGCGGCATCCGGCGCAGCATTCAGCTTTGGATTCACGGCGATCAAACGGATGCGATCCTGGAGGTCGAGAGCGGGCATTATTCCCTCACGTACGAGGATGCAGATGGAAATGTTCGCCACCAGAGCGGGGGCGGCGTTGCCTTCGGTCCTGATGGAAAGGAGCGTCCCGTCACAGAAGAGGAGATTCTGGAGCAACTGAACAGTCCGGATGTGGTATACAATGAGGATGGCACGGTCTGGGTGTATTACTTTAATCAGAAGATTGAGATCACAGACAAATTCGACGACCAGGGCGTTTGCTATGTGCAGCTTAAGGACGGCGAAGGAGTGCTTTACATGACGATCAAAAACCAAAGCGGATATTCCATCAGTCGGCACAACTATCCCAACCCCATATCCTTTAATTGACAGCGGCATGAGCAGGCGGCAGACGATTCTGCCGCCTGCTTTTTGCTCTGTAAAAGGGTTCTATATACTTCACTCCCTATGTTCCACAGTATTTCCACTGTGACTTAAGGCTGTGCTCCCGCAGCTCTTCTTTTTTGTTGACACGGCAATATGCTCTGATCTCAGTGGTTTTATAGTTTTATATATGCTCCTTCCAAAAAGAAAAGCCACAGTATTTGTCTATGCCATGGCTTCGATTGTTCGCATTCCTTTTTGATTAAGTATGCAAACCCGCACCTCTTATGGATGCGGGTTTGTTTGCTTATCATGGAGCAGCCGAATAAAACTCCTGCATCTGCGCCAAGCCCCAAGTCCGCATGGGGCGGGCTTGGGAGGGGAGGGTACTTCCCTCTCAATGAATTTGATCTGTTCGCGGCGAAACCGCGATATCAAAAAATCGACGTGTCGAAACACGTCGATTTTTTGGTACAGGCAGCGGGACTCGAACCCGCACGGGAAAACCACCGGAACCTAAATCCGGCGCGTCTGCCAATTCCGCCATGCCTGCATAACGAACTGATTTTATCACACTTCCCCACAGGCGGCAAGATGGAAATTTACCGCTCGCCCGTCCCGCGCTCTTTCTCCAAAGCCGCGCAAAACCGGGCTGCATTGCCGGACCCCGCAGGTCCGGCAATGCAGCCCGGTTCCCTCTCCGCGCGGCTTCAGCGCTCCGGGATCTGCCGTTCCGCCTCCGCAAGCGGGATATCCCGCTCTCGCGCGATGCGGGCGAGGTCCTCATACTCCCACTTGCGTTTTTCCGTACCATAGCCCGACGAGACCTTGGCGCGGACGGGGCCGAACGGCGTCTCCGCCGTCTCGATCCGCCGCTCCAGCACATAGCGGTTCAGCGCCGCCTCGCGGACGCCGATGGTCGTCGTATGGCGGAAGAGCGCGCGCAGCACGTCAGGCTTCCTGTCCTCACGGCACAGCACGGTCAGCAGCACGCCGGGGCGGCCCTTTTTCATACCCGCCGGCACGGTGAAGACCTCCACCGCGCCCGCGTCGTAAAGACGCTCTGCGGCAAAGCCGAGCGCCTCGCCGGTCATGTCGTCCAGATTGCACTGGAGCTGCGCGATCATCTCGCGCCCGCCCTCCGTCTCGCCGAGGATGGCGCGGACGCAGTTGGCGCGTTCAAAATCCTTCTTCCCCATGCCGTAGCCGACGGCGTCCGGCCTCATGAGGGGCATATCGCCGAAGCGGTCTGCAAAATGCCGCACCAGCGCCGCGCCGGTGGGCGTGCACAGCTCGCTCCGGATCGCGCCGCCGTAGATGGGCAGGCCCCGGAGCAGCAGCGCCGTCGCGGGCGCGGGCACGGGCAGGACGCCGTGGGCGCAGGCGACCGTGCCGCTGCCGACGTGGATCGGCGAGGCGACGACCTCGTCCGCCGCAAGCTCCCGCATCAGCAGGCACACCGCCGTCACGTCGGCGACGGCGTCCATCGTGCCGACCTCGTGGAAATGGATCTCCGTGACCGGCATGCCGTGGACGGTGCTCTCCGCCTCCGCGATGGATTGATAGACCGCCAGCACGTCCGCTTTGACCGCCGCGTCGACGGGCATGTCTTCGACGATGTGCTCGATGCGGTGCAGGCTGCTGTGGTGGTGATGCGCATGCCCGTGGTCATCGTGCCCGTGATGATGCTCGTGTGAGTGTCCGTCGTCATGTCCATGATGATGCTCATGGTGGTGCTCGTGCAGGTGTTCATCCTCCTCCACGCCGCCGCAGACGACACGGAAGCGCGTGCCGGTGACGCCGCACTTCTCCGCGCGCTCCGCCGACACGGTGACGCCGGGGAGCCCGAGCGCGTTGAAGCGCTCGATGAAACGCTGCGGCTCCGGCAGCAGCTCCAGCAGCGCCGCCGCGAGCATATCCCCCGCTGCGCCCATGCCGAGATCGAGATACAGCGTTTTCATTTTTTCACCCCCATGTGATTGATCCGGCTGGCGAGGTAGCCCGCGCCGAAACCGTTGTCGATGTTGACGACGGAAACGCCTGACGCGCAGGAGTTGAGCATGGCCAGCAGCGCCGAGATGCCGCCGAACGCCGTGCCGTAACCGACGCTGGTCGGCACCGCGATGACCGGGCAGTCGGCAAGCCCGCCGACGACGCTGGCGAGCGCGCCCTCCATGCCCGCGACTGCGATGATGACCGCCGCGCCCATGATGTCGTCCGCGTGGGAGAGCAGGCGGTGCAGTCCTGCGACGCCCACGTCATAAAGCCGCGTGACCTCGTTGCCCAGCAGCTCCGCCGTCAGCGCGGCCTCCTCCGCCACGGGGAGGTCCGACGTGCCGCCGGTGGCGACGACGATTTTGCCGGCGCCGTCCGGCGCCGGTATGCTGCCGACGATGCCGAGCTTCGCGTCCGCGTGATAGTCCAGCGGGCAGCGCTCCGCGACCTGCGCCGCCGCTTCCGGCGAAAGGCGCGTGATGAGGATCGCGCGCTCGCCATGCGCCCGCATGGTTCCGACGATGCCGACGATCTGTTCCGGCGTCTTGCCCGCGCCGTAGATGACCTCCGCCGCGCCCTGACGCAGCGAGCGGTGCAGATCGACCTTCGCGTAGCCAAGGTCGGCGAAGGGTTCCTTTTTGAGTCGGAGCAGCGCGTCCTCCACGCTCAGAGCGCCCGCGCGCACCTGCTCCAGAATGTCCCGTGTGTGATCCATGCCGTACCTCCGTTTTTGTATCATCCAGGGGCAAAACCGTTCCCTGCCCGCGGGCGCGGGAGAAAAAACGGCCGCCCGATGCCTTTAATCCAGTTCAAACGCCCCGGTGTAGAGCTGATAATAGGTCCCGCGTTCGGCGATCAGCTTCTCGTGGCTGCCGCGCTCGATGATGCGCCCGTGGTCGAGCACCATGATGACGTCCGAGTTCATGACGGTCGAGAGCCGGTGCGCAATGACGAAGACCGTGCGGCCCTCCATCAGCTTGTCCATGCCGCGCTGGACGATCGCCTCCGTGCGCGTGTCGATGGAGCTGGTCGCCTCGTCGAGGATCATGACCGGCGGGTCCGCGACCGCGGCGCGCGCGATGGCGATGAGCTGGCGCTGACCCTGCGAGAGGTTGGCGCCGTTGTTCAGCAGCGGCGTGTCGTAGCCCTGCGGGAGGCGCGTGATGAAATCGTCCGCGCCCGCGAGCTTCGCCGCGCGGCGGCACTCGTCGTCCGTCGCATCCAGCTTGCCGTAGCGGATGTTGTCCATCACCGTGCCGGTGAAGAGGTTCGTATCCTGCAGGACCAGACCGAGCGAGCGGCGCAGGTCCTTCTTTTTGATCTTGTTGACGTTGATCGCGTCGTAGCGGATCTTGCCGTCCTCGATGTCGTAGAAGCGGTTGATGAGGTTGGTGATGGTCGTCTTGCCCGCGCCCGTCGCGCCGACGAAGGCGACCTTCTGCCCCGGCTCGGCGTAGACGGTGACGTCGCTGAGCACCTGCTTGCCCTCCACGTAGGAGAAGTCCACGTCCGTGAGCCGCACGTCGCCGCGGAGCTCCGTGTAGGTGAGCGTCCCGTCGCCGTGGGGGTGTTTCCACGCCCAGCGGCCCGTGTGGTGATCCGCCTCGCTCACCGTGCCGTCCGGCGCGATCTCGGCGTCCACGAGCGTGACGTAGCCGTTGTCCGCCTCGGGCGGCTCATCCATGAGAGCGAACACGCGCTGCGCGCCCGCCATGCCCATGACGACGGCGTTGACCTGCTGGGAGAGCTGATTGATGTTGCCGGTGAACTGCTTGGTCATATTCAGGAACGCCACGAGGATGGAGATGTCCAGCGCCATGCCGGAGATGCCTGGGTTCGGCAGTCCCGCCAGCAGATACGCGCCGCCCAGCACCGCGATGAGCACATAGAGGATGTTGCCGATGTTCATGATGACGGGTCCGAGCGTGTTGGCATAGGCATGCGCACGGCGCGCGTTCTCGCACAGCTCGCCGTTGAGCCGGTCGAACTCCGCGGAGGCGGCGGTCTCATGGTTGAAGACCCGCACGACCTTCTGCCCCGCCATCATCTCCTGGATAAAGCCCTCGGTCGCGGCGACGGACTTCTGCTGCGCGATGAAGAAGCGCGCGCTGCCGCCGCCGAGCTTGCCGGACACCAGCAGCATCGCCGCGACGCCGAGCAGGATCATGGCGGTCAGCGGGACGCTGTACCACAGCATGATGCCGAACACGACGATGACGATCGAGCCGGAGCGCAGCACCGCGGGGATCGACTGGGACACCAGCTCGCGGAGCGTATCCACGTCGTTGGTGTAGTGGCTCATGATGTCGCCGTGCTTGTGGGAATCGAAATAGCGGATGGGCAGGTCCTGCATCGTGTCGAACAGGCGGCGGCGCAGCCTGTCGAGGAAGCCCTGCGTCAGAATGGCGCCGAGCTGCGTCTGCAGCACGACCGCGATCAGCGAGAGGACGTAGAGCACGATCAGCGGCGTGATCTGCCGCACGATCAGCGTCTTTGCCGCCGCCCAGTCGCCGTTTTCGGTCCACGCGGCAATGATGGCGATGATCTTCTGCGTGAAGATCGACGGGATGGCGCTGACCGCCGAGGAAAAGACCGTCAGTACGCAGACGGCGGGAAACAGGCGCGGATAGAACTGTATTACGAGCCCCACCGTGCGCTTGACGGCGGCGAAACTGAATGCCGGACGCCTGCGTCCGTCCTGCTTCCCGCCGGCGGCGTATCCCGGATCAGGTCTGGGCATTCTCTTCACCGCCCTTCTTCGTCTGCTGCTCCCAGGTCTCGCGATAGATGTCGCTCGACGCCATGAGCTCCGCGTGCGTGCCGGCGGCGGCAATGCGCCCGCCGTCCATCACAAGGATCAGGTCGGCGTCCTCCACGGACGCGACGCGCTGCGCGATGATGAACTTCGTCGTCTCGGGGATGTAGCTGCGGAAGCCCTGCCGGATCAGCGCGTCGGTGCGCGTGTCCACCGCGCTGGTGGAGTCGTCCAAGATCAGGATCTTCGGCTTTTTGAGCAGCGCGCGGGCGATGCACAGGCGCTGCTTCTGCCCGCCGGAGACATTCGTTCCGCCCTGCTCGATCTTCGTCTGATACCCGTTCGGGAAGGAGCGGATGAACTCGTCCGCCTGCGCCAGGCGGCAGGCCTCGGCCAGCTCCTCGTCCGTGGCGTCCGGGTCGCCCCAGCGCAGGTTCTCCGCGATCGTGCCGGAGAACAGCTCGTTCTTCTGCAGCACCATCGCCACCGCGTCGCGGAGCGTCTTGAGGTCGTAGTCCCGCACGTCCGCGCCGCCGACCCGCACCGTGCCCTCCGTCGCGTCGTAGAGGCGCGGGATCAGCTGCACCAGCGTCGATTTGCCGACGCCCGTGCCGCCGAGGATGCCGACGGTCATGCCGGAGCGGATCCTGATGTCGATGTCGTCCAGCGCGTAGCGCTCCGCTCCGGCGGAGTATTTGAAGCGCACGCCGCGGAATTCGACCGAGCCGTCCTTCACCTCCGTGACAGGCGCGGCAGGCGAGCGGAGCGCGGGCGTCTCGTCCAGCACCTCGCAGATGCGCTTTGCGCTCTCGGCGGACATGGTCAGCATGACGTAGATCATCGAGAGCATCATCAGCGACATCAGGATCTGCATGCCGTAGGTCAGCATCGCGGAGATCTGGCCGACCTCGATGAGCGAGCCGTGGGACGTGATGACGAGGCGCGAGCCGACGAGCATCACGAACACCATGTTGAAGTAGATGCAAAGCTGCATCAGCGGCATGTTGAGCGCGACGATGCGCTCGGCGCGGGTAAAGTCGTCGCGGATGTTCACGGAGGCTCTGCCGAACTTCTCCTTCTCGTACTCCTCGCGGGCGAAGCCCTTGACGACGCGCATCGCGCGGACGTTCTCCTCGATGGACTCGTTGAGCCGGTCATACTTGCGGAACACCGCGCGGAACGCGGGCATGGCGTACCGCGCGATCAGCAGCAGGCCGCACACCAGCACGGGGATGATGACGACGAAGCTCGTCGCCAGCGCGCCGCCCATGATGTAGGCCATGACGATGGAGAACACGAGCATCAGCGGCGAGCGGATGGCGATGCGGATCATCATCATGAACGCCATCTGCACATTGTTGACGTCGGTGGTCATGCGTGTCACGAGCGAGGAAGAGGAGAAACGGTCGATGTTCTCGAACGAGAACTCCTGCACCTTGTAAAACAGGTCGTGACGGACGTTTTTGGCAAAGCCGGCCGCCGCGCGGGCGGATGTGAAGCCCGCCAGACCGCCGCAGGCGAGGGACAGGACCGCCAGCAGCACCAGCACCGCGCCGAGGCGCAGCACCGAGCCCATGTCGATGCCCCCCTTGATCTCGTTGACGAGCCTCGCCGTGAGGAACGGGATGCCCGCATCGATGATCGCCTCGCCCACGATAAACAGCAGCGTCAGCAGCGCAGGAGCTTTGTATTCGCGCACGCAGAGCGCGAGTCTTCTGAGCATACGCGGCCTCCTTCTGAATCGGATCAAGTGATGCGAAAAGGAATTATATACCAATAAAAAAAGAAATCAAGGAACAAATTGTGAACAACGCGCGGCGCGGCCGCACGGCCCGGTTACCGCGCCGACGGGGCGAAGAACGCGGACAGCCGCCCCTCGCCGTAGACGAGGTCGCGCTCGATGGCGCGGTACATGCCGGCGGCGTCCGCCGCCTCGTCCGGGACCTCACGCAGCGCCGTGCCGTCCGCGGTCACGCACAGGCGGGGACGCAGGATCAGCAGCTGGCGGGCAAGCTTGCCGTCCAGCCACTCGTAGAACGGCGAAAGCCGCAGCCCCGCCATCTTCAGCGCCTGCACGCCGAGCAGCGGCGCGCTCCGCTCCGCCCCTTCCCCGCGCCCTGTGCCGCAATTCGACCAGATCAGATAGTCGGTCGAGAGCATCGTCTTGAGCGTATCCGGCTCCCAGCGGAGCGTATCGGGGGTCGGCACCAGCCCGAGGAGGGAGTAGAACGTCCCCTTGGTCAGGTCCCTGCCGCTGAGCACCATCGCGGGAAGGTGGTCGCCGTAGAGGACCAGCAGCACCGGCCGCCCGCGTTCCGCGAGCGCGTCGGTCAGCGTTCCGAGCGCCGCGTCGGCGTGGCTGAGTCCGATGAGCAGCGCGTCGAGGATGGCGCGCACGTCTTCGTCCAGAGGGATATCGCTGGTGTAGGGGATGGAGAAGGGCTCGTCATACTTGCCCGCCATATAGGGCTGATGGTTCTCCATCGAGGTCGCCTGCACGAACAGGGGCGTATCCGCGTCGTGCGCGTCGAGGCGCGCGAGCAGCTCCCGCACAAAGCTCTCGTCCGAGGGCAGCCCTCCGGCGCTCTCCCAGTCCGTCTCGAAATCGTCGATGAACGCCAGCTCGTCAAAGCCGAGCGAGGGCATGATGCGCGGCCGCTCGTAGAGCTCGCCGGTGTAGGCGTGGAGGTAGAGCGTGTCGTAGCCGTAGCCGTCGCGCAGCAGGCGCGGGATGGAGGGCATCGCCTCGTAGACGCCCTCGCGCGTGAGCGAGGTCATCGTGTCGGCTTCGTCGAGAAACGCGCCGAGGAAGCCGGTGAGCACCTCCAGCTCCACATAGCCCGTCCCTCCGGCATAGGTGCTCGAGAGAAAAGCGCCGCTCTCAAAATCCGCCGCGAGGCGGTGATAATTCGGCAGAGGATCGGCTTCGAAGTGCAGGAACTCCCACTTCGTCACGTCGAAAAAGCTCTCCGAGAGCAGGAAGATCACGTCCGGCAGCTCCTCCGGCTCCGCCGCAGGGACCTCGTCCGGCTCCGCCGCTCCGTTCTCCTCTGACGCCGCCCCGTCCGCTTCCGCGGGAAGCGCCTCCCGCGCGAGCGCGAGTCCGTCCTCTTCCCCGTCGTCGGACGGGACGCTCTGCGCCGCCCACGCGGCATAGAAGCCGTAGAGCACGCCGCAGCGGTCGTTGTACTCCTCCTGCGTCTGACAGCCGTCGATCCGCCGCGCCGCGCGCAGCTGGAGCTCGCCGGGGCAGAGGAACGCGCACACGAGCGGCAGCGCGAGCGCGAGCAGCAGCATCCGCTCCCGCGCGGCGCGCGGCAGCAGGGGCGCAAAGCGCGCGAGCAGCGCGATCACCGCGAGGAGCGCCGCCAGCGCCCACAGCGTCAGCGCGGAAAGCCGGATGCGCGGCAGCGCGAAGGAGATCACCGACGAGGCGTTTTTCGCGAGGCTCAGGTCGCTCAGCAGCAGCGGGAAGCCGTTGACGATCGTCTTGTAATAGCTCACCAGCGTCAGCGTCAGCGGCGGGAGCGCCGTCAGCAGCAGCACCGCGGGACGCAGCCGCAGCGCGGCGCTGAGCACCATGAGCTCCGCGCCGAGAAACAGCGCCGCCGCAAAGCCGCCGCTGCCGCCGAACAGCCACGCCAGCGCGCGGCGCGCGCTCTGGCGGAAGATCGTCTCGCACAGGAGCGCCAGCAGCAGGCCGCACAAAAGGCAGCCCGCCGCCTCGCACAGCATCCGGGCCGCAAAGCCGCTCCGCCTGTCCCGGATGAAGCCGATCCGTTTGTCTTTGATGAATCTGATAAAATCGTTCACTTACGTTGTCCGACCTTTGCGATATCGCCGAGCCTGTTGTCCCGGCGGTTGCGTTCGTTGCAGCGCTCGATGAGCGCGGCGATCTCGACCCTGGCGGCCTCCGCCTCCGCGCGGAACGCCGCGGCGGAGACGCGCGTCGCCCCGTGGCCGAGGATGATGACCTGCTCCAGCCGGTCGCTCGTCACGACGCGGACGCGCCGCTCCCGGCGCAGCTCGTAGGTCGCGCGCTCGATGTACGCGTCGGCGGTCTGCGCCTCCCTGGTGTAGACGACCTTCACGCCGTCCACCGTCTCCACCGAGCCGGGGTTCCCCTTGACCTTGTAGGCGTCGAAGACGAGGATCGTCACGCACTTGCGGAAACCCTGATAGTTGGACAGCACGCTGGTCAGCGCGGCGCGGGCGGCGGCGACGTCGACCTGCGCGAGCCGGTTCAGCTCATCCCAGGCGAAGATGACGTTGTAGCCGTCGACGAGCAGGTACTCCGTACTCGAGAGCAGCTCGACGCTGTACTTCCGCTCGTCGAGCGGGAAGCGCGCGGGGGATTTCGCCGGTTCAAACGCCCTGCGCTCCACCTTGCCGTAGGTGCGCTCGAAGATCGTCTGCAGCTCCCTGTCGTTCTCGTACGAACCCGCTTCGCCCCGCGGGCGCGGCGCGGCGGGCGCTTCCCGTTTCTCCGGCTCGCCGGGGCGGACGCCGCTGTCGCAGTGCATCAGGGCGGGCGCTTTGTCCCACGGCACCGTGATGCTGCCGCCGTGATCGCAGAACACGGAGGACGCGGGATTCTCCACATCGCGCTCCGCGTCGTAGCCGACGGCGGCGACGACCGCCTCCGCGTCGGCGCAGGGTTCGTAGCCCCGCAGCGAGCAGCTCAGCCGTCCCGCGCCGCGCGTGTAGACCGCGAGCGTCCGCGCGTAGTCGCGCAGTCCCGCCACCGGCGCGTGGCCCGCAAGCACGGTAAAGCCGTCCTCCGCCTCCGGCGCGTCGGCGACGCCGCCCATGCTCTGTACGTCCGCCATCGCGCGGCCCACGCTCTCGTGCGGGATCTCGAGGCGGAAATCGTAGTGCGGCTCGAGCAGCACGCTCTTCGCCCGCATCAGGCCCTGCCGGATGGCGCGATAAGTCGCCTGTCGGAAATCTCCGCCCTCTGTATGCTTCAAATGCGCCCGTCCCGCCACAAGTGTAAAGCGAATATCCGTTACAGATGAGCCGGTCAGCACGCCGGGGTGCGGCCGCTCGAAAATATGCGTGAAAATGAGTCTCTGCCAGTTCAGCGCGAGGTCGTCCGTGGACAGCGCCGACGCGGCGCGAACGCCGCTGCCGCGCGGAAGCGGCTCCATCAGCAGCTGCACCTCGGCATAGTGCCGCAGCGGCTCAAAGTGCCCCATGCCGAGCACCGGCGCCGCGATGGTCTCATGGTAGACGATGCTGCCCGCGCCGAATTCCACGGCCCAGCCGAAGCGGTCGCGGATCACTCTTTGCAGGATCTCCAGCTGGATCGGCCCCATGAGCCGGACGTGGATCTCCCGCAGCCGCGCGTCCCAGTCGAGACGCAGCATCGGGTCCTCGTCCGCCAGCTCGCGCAGCTTCGGCAGCGCCGCATGGGGGTCGAGGCCGTCGGGCAGGAGCAGGCGATAGGTCAGCACCGGCTCCAGCAGCGGCGTTTCCGCCTCCGCCGCCGCGCCCAGCGCCTGTCCGGGATGCGTGCGGCTCAGGCCGGTGACCGCGGCGACCGTGCCCGCCGTCAGCTCAGCGGCGGGGGTGAAACGCTCACCGGAATACAGCCGAAGCTGGTCGATCTTCTCCTCATACGTCTCGCCGTCCACCGTATAGACGAGCGGCGTCTTCGCGCGGAGCGTGCCGCCCGTGACGCGCAGCCAGGTCAGGCGCGCGCCCTGCGCGTCGTGACTGATCTTGAATACGCGCGCGCCGAACGCGCCGCCGTCCTCCGCCGCGGGAGCCCAGCGCGCGAGCGCGTCGAGAAACTCCGCCACGCCGTCGAGCTTCAGCGCCGAGCCGAAGAACACGGGGAACAGCCTGCGCCGGCGGATCAGCGCGGTCAGCGCCGCGTCGCCGATGCTCCCGGTCTCAAGGAAGCGCTCCAACACCGCTTCGTCGCACATGGCGACGTTCTCATCGCGGTCGGGAGCGGCGAAATCGACGCTGCCGGGCAGCGTTTCGGCAAGCTGCGCCATGAGCCGCGCGCGGTCCGCACCCGCGAGGTCCAGCTTGTTGACGAACACGAACGCCGGCACGCGGTAACGCTCCAGCAGGCGCAGCAGCGTGCGCGTGTGGCTCTGCACGCCGTCCGTCCCGCTGACGACCAGCACGGCGCAGTCCAGCACGGAGAGCGTCCGCTCCGTCTCGGCGGAGAAGTCCACATGGCCCGGCGTATCAACAAGGGTAAAGTGAGTGTCCTTTACAGAAAAAAGCGCGGTCTTCCCGAAGATGGTGATGCCGCGCTCACGCTCCAGCGCATCGGTGTCGAGGAAGGCGTCGCCATGGTCGACGCGCCCGAGCGTCCGCCGCGCGCCGGCGGTATAGAGCAATGCCTCGGACAGCGTGGTCTTGCCCGCGTCCACATGCGCAAGGACGCCGATCACGAGATTGCGCTCCACGGTCCCGCCCCCTTTCGTAAAAAATCACGGCAAATATTATAAAGGAGCGCGGCAGACAATGCAAGGCATAAATTTCCCCTTCGCCGCCCGTGTCCCCCGCCGCCCGCATCCCCTGCCGTCTGCGTCCCCTGCCGCCTGCGTCCCCTGCCGCGTCCGCCTGCCGTCAGCGTCTGCGGCGCCGGCGCGGACCGCGCGCCCCGCCTTATTGCTTTCGTCAAAATATTCAAACCGGGCGCGCAAAAGAGAAATGATGCCGTCTGAATGCTGAATCTTTGCGGGAAACAGGCGGAAATCTTGACAAATCTAAATATATATTCTATATTTTACGCATATTATTCCGCTTGAAAGAGTTGAGGTCAGCCTATGAAAAAAGCCTATCTGGTGCTCGGCAACGGCCGGGTATTTGAGGGACAGCGCATCGGCGCGCCGGCGACCGGTCTCGGCGAGCTGGTGTTTACGACGGGAACGGTCGGTTACCTCGAAACGCTGACGGACCCATCGTATGCCGGTCAGATCATCATGCAGACCTTCCCGTCGATCGGCAACTACGGCGTGATCCCGGAGGACTTCGAAGGCAAGTGCGCCGCGCGGGGCTACGTTGTGCGCGAGCTGTGCGACGCGCCGTCCAATTTCCGCTCTCAGGGCCTGCTGGACGACTTTCTGAAGCAGGAGGGCGTGCCGGGCATCTGCGGCGTGGACACGCGGGAGCTGACGCGCATCCTCCGCGAGGAGGGCGTGATGAACGCCATGATCTGCGACACCGTGCCGGACGATCTCTCCGCGCTGCGGGACTTTGCGGTGACGAACGCCGTCGCCGAGGTGTCGCAGAAGGAAGCGAGCGTCCATCCCGCGAAGGGAGAAACGCTCTACCGCGTCGTGCTCATCGACTACGGCGCGAAGGGAAACATCCTCCGCTGCCTCGAAAAGCGCGGCTGCGAGGTGATCGCCGTGCCGCACGACACGAGCGCGGAGGACATCCTCGCCATGGAGCCGGACGGCGTGATGCTTTCAAACGGCCCCGGCGACCCGGCGGAGAACGTCTTTGAGATCGCGCAGATCGCGAAGCTGATCGGCAGGGTCCCGATCTTCGGCATCTGCCTCGGCCACCAGCTCGCCGCGCTGGCGCTGGGCGGGCAGACCGTCAAGCTCAAATACGGCCACCGCGGCGCGAACCAGCCGGTGCGTGAGGTCGGCGGCAGCCGCACCTACATCACGACGCAGAACCACGGCTATGCCGTCGTCAGCGAGAGCCTCGCGCTCGTCGGGCGCGAGCTTTACGTCAACGCCAACGACGGGAGCTGCGAGGGCATGACGTACCCGGGCAAGCGCTGCTTCACGGTGCAGTTCCACCCCGAAGCCTGCGCGGGGCCGCAGGATATGGAATTTTTATTCGACCGGTTTGTCGCAATGATGGGAGGCGCCGAATATGCCTAAAGACACATCGATCCGAAAAGTGCTGGTCATCGGCTCCGGCCCGATCGTCATCGGACAGGCCGCCGAATTCGACTACGCGGGCGCGCAGGCGTGCCGCGTGCTCAAGGACGAGGGGATCGACGTCGTGCTGGTCAACTCCAACCCCGCGACCATCATGACGGACAAGCACCTCGCCGATGAGATCTACCTCGAATCGCTTGACGAGGAGACCGTCGCGCGCATCATCGAGAAGGAGCGGCCCGACGGCCTGCTGGCGGGACTCGGCGGGCAGACGGGCCTGACCCTCGCCATGAAGCTCGACCGGAGCGGCGTGCTGAAAAAATACGGCGTGCGGCTGCTCGGCAGCGGCATCGACGCCATCAACAAGGCGGAGGACCGCGAGCTGTTCCGCGACACGATGCGCGCGATCGGGCAGCCCTGCGTGCCGTCCGAGATCGCGGAGGACGTGGAGACCGCGCTTGCCGCGGCGGAACGCATCGGCTATCCCGTCATCGTGCGTCCGGCGTTCACGCTGGGCGGCTCCGGCGGCGGCATCGCCGCGGACGCGGAGGAGCTGCGCGTGATCGCGAGGATCGGGCTGGACGCCTCGCCGATCACGCAGATTTTGGTCGAAAAGAGCATCGCGGGCTGGAAGGAGATCGAGTTCGAGACGATGCGCGACGCGGCGGGCAACGCCATCACGGTCTGCTCGATGGAAAACGTCGACCCCGTCGGCGTCCACACGGGCGACTCCATCGTGGTCGCGCCGGCGCTGACGCTGGCGAACAAAGAGTATCAGATGCTCCGCTCCGCCGCGCTGCAGATGGTCAGCGCCATCGGCATCGAGGGCGGCTGCAACTGTCAGTTCGCGCTGGATCCCGACAGCTTTGAGTACGCGGTCATCGAGGTGAATCCGCGCGTGTCCCGTTCGTCGGCGCTCGCAAGCAAGGCGACGGGCTATCCCATCGCGAAGATCACGACCAGGATCGCGCTGGGCTACACGCTCGACGAAATTCAAAACGACATCACGGGCAAGACCTGCGCCTGCTTTGAGCCGGCGGTGGACTACGTCGTGGTCAAGTTCCCCAAGTGGCCGTTCGACAAATTCGCGGGCTCGTCCCGCACGCTGGGGACGCAGATGAAGGCGACCGGCGAGGTCATGTCCATCGGTCAGAGCTTTGAGGAGGCACTGATGAAGGCCGTGCGCGGCGCGGAGATCAGCCTCGACACGCTGAACGCGCCGCCCCTTTCGGACGAGCCGGTGCGCGAGCGCCTCGCCGAGCAGAACGACCGCCGCATCTTCACCGTGTACGAGGCGCTCAAGGCGGGCGTCTCGCCGGACGAGATCTTCGATATTACGAAGATCGACCGTCTCTTCCTGAGCAAGCTGCAGAAGCTCGCGGCGCTGGAGGAGCGGCTCGAGCGCGAGCCGCTGACCGACGCGCTGTATGCCGCCGCAAAGCGCAGCGGCTTTACGGACGCCGCGATCCGGCGTCTTTCGGGCGCGGCGAGCCTGCCGGAATTCCATTACAGCTACAAGATGGTGGACACCTGCGCGGCGGAGTTTGCCGCCGCCACACCGTACTTCTACTCCTGCTGCGACGAAGCCTGCGACGCGCGGCGCTTCCCGCGGAGCGGGAAGCCCGTCGTCATGGTCCTGGGCTCCGGACCCATCCGCATCGGGCAGGGCATCGAGTTCGACTACAGCTCCGTCCACTGCGTCTGGACGCTGCGGGAGATGGGCTACGACGTCGTCATCGTCAACAACAACCCGGAGACCGTCTCCACCGACTACGACACCGCGGACCGCCTCTATTTCGAGCCGCTGACGCCTGAGGACGTCATGGGCATCATCGACGTGGAGAAGCCCATCGGCGTGGTGGTCGCCTTCGGCGGACAGACGGCGATCAAGCTGACGCAGTTCCTCGACGCGCAGGGCATCCGCATCCTCGGCACCTCGGCGGAGAGCATCGACACGGCGGAGGACCGCGCGCGCTTCGACGCGCTGCTCGAGCGCTTCGGCATCAGCCGTCCGAAGGGCATGGGCGTCAACACCATGCAGGAGGCCGTGGACGCGGCGGAGACGCTCGGCTATCCTGTGCTGCTGCGTCCGAGCTACGTCATCGGCGGGCGGAACATGACGATCTCCCGCTCGCGGGCGCAGACGGAAGCCTACATGGAAAAGATCCTCGCGGACGGCATCGACAACCCCGTGCTGGTGGACAAGTACATGCCCGGCGTCGAGCTGGAGGTGGACGTCATCTCCGACGGGACGGACGTGCTCATCCCCGGCATCATGGAGCACGTCGAGCGCGCGGGCGTCCACAGCGGCGACTCCATCGCGGTCTATCCTCCCTACAACCTCAACGACAAGTTCCTCAAAAAGGTCTGCGACAGCTCCGAGCGCCTGGCGCTGGCGCTGGGCACGAAGGGCCTCGTCAATATCCAGTACCTCATCTACGACGGCGAGCTCTACGTCATCGAGGTCAACCCCCGCGCCTCGCGCACCGTGCCGTACATCAGCAAGGTAACGGGCGTGCCGATGGTCGATCTCGCGGCAAAGGTCATGCTGGGTGCGCCGCTCTCCTCCCTCGGCTACGGCACGGGGCTTTACCGCACGCCGCCGTACTGCGCGGTGAAGGTGCCGGTATTCTCGTTTGAAAAGCTTGCCGACGCGAACTCGCTGCTGGGGCCTGAGATGAAGTCCACGGGCGAGGTGCTCGGCCTGGGCAAGACGATGGCGGAGGCGCTGTTCAAGGGCCTGACGGCGGCGGGCTTTTCCGTCCCGTCCCCGCGGCAGCAGCGGGCCACAGGCGTGCTGCTGAGCGTGGAGGAGAACGACTATCAGGAGATCCTGACCCTCGCCAAGCGGTTTTACGACATGGGCCTCGCGCTCTACGCCACCCGCGGCACGGCGCAGGCGATCCGCAGCCTCGGCCTCACGGTCTACGCGGTCAGGAACGCCTCCGAGAGCGATGAGATCATGCGCCTCATGGACAGCGGCGAGGTATGCTACGTCATCTACACCGGCGCGGTCAAGGACGCGACGGTGGGCGACTATACGGCGCTGCACCTGCGCGCGATGCGCCTCGGCATCCCCTGCCTCACCTCGCTCGACACGGCAAACGCGCTGGCGGACAGCATGGAGAGCCGCTTCACGCGCCAGAACGTCGAGCTCATCAACATCAACGCCATGCGCCCCTGGCGGCAGACGGTGCGCTTCGCCAAGATGCACACCTGCGGCAACGATTACATCTTCATCGAGAATTTCGACGGGCAGATGACCTGTCCGGAATCCCTCTGCGTCGATCTGTGCGACCCCCACACGGGCATCGGCGGCAGCGGCGTCGTGCTGATGGAGCGCTCCGCCGCCGCGGACGTCAGGATGCGCTCGTTCAACCGCGACGGGCATGAGAGCCGCATCGCCGGCAACAACATCCGCTGCGTGGCGAAGTACATCTACGACAAGGGTTACGTCCGCAACGAATCCATGACCGTCGAGACGGCGGACGGCGTGCGCCAGCTCAGGCTGTACCTGCGCGACGGCAAGGTGAATTCCGTCGCCGTGGATATGGGCCGCGCGATCGTCGGCGAACCGGCGGAGGACGGCAGCGTCCGCGTCCTTTTGGGCAGCGCGCACCGCGTCGTGTTCTGCGATGCGATCGACAGTCTGGACCTGCGGACGTTCGAGGCGGAGGAGGACACGGCCTTCGTGCGCGTCATCAACGCCTCGACGCTGCGCATGCGCAGCTGGGAGCGCGGCCGCGGCGAAACGCTCGCCTACGGCGCGGGCGTCTGCGCGGCGGCGGCAGCGGCGGTCAGCCGCGGTCTCTGCGCCGCGGGGCGCGACATCACCGCCAAGTATTCCGGCGGCGACGTGACGGTGAACGTCACGGACGAGCGCGTGCTGCTCACCGGAAACGCGGTGCTGGTCTACGAGGGCGAATTCAAGTATTGATGCGGATCGGAGGAACCATGGGCATTTTATCGGCGCTGGAGCCGAAAGACGTTTTTTCCTGTTTTGAACTGCTCTGCTCGGTGCCGCACGGCAGCGGCAACACGAAGCAGCTCAGCGACCTGTGCGCCGCCTTCGCGCGGGAGCACGGGCTCAGGTACCGGCAGGACGCCGCGAACAACCTCGTCATCTGGAAGCCTGCCTCTGCAGGCTATGAGGCGGCGGAGCCGGTCATCCTTCAGGGCCACATCGACATGGTCTGCGCCGCTGCAGACGGCTGCGACAAGGACATGGCAAAGGAGCCGATCGACCTCGTCACCGACGGCGCGTACATCTGGGCGGACCGGACCTCTCTCGGCGGAGACGACGGCGTCGCCGTGGCGATGATCCTGGCGATCCTCGCGGACGAGACCCTGCCGCACCCGCCCATCGAGGCGGTCTTCACCACGGATGAGGAGGTCGGCATGGACGGCGCGTTCGCGCTGGACTGCTCCGATCTTCAGGGCAGACGCCTGCTGAACATCGACTCCGAGGAGGAGGGCGTGTTCACGGTCTCCTGCGCGGGCGGCGTCCGGGTCGACAGCGTGCTGCCCGGAACGCGCACGCCGCTCTCCGGCGAGACCGGCTATGCCGTGACGATCTCGGGGCTGCTGGGCGGGCACTCCGGCGTGGAGATCGACAAGGGCCATGCCAACGCGAACCATCTGATGGGCCGCGTGCTGTACATGGCGCAGGACGCCTGTCCCGGGCTTCGTCTCGCGGATATCCGCGGCGGCCGCTTCGACAACGTCATCTGCCGCGCGTGCACGGCAAAGGTCGCCGTCCCCCCGCAGGGCGCGGCGGCGTTCGAAGCGTTCCTCGACGGCTTTGCGGCGACGCTGCGCAGCGAGTACGCGACCGATCCCGGCCTGACGCTCGCCTGCGAGCCTGACGCGCTCGACGCGGCGCTTGACGCGCCGACGACGGCGCGCCTGCTCCGCACGCTGTTCCTCCTGCCGCAGGGCGTGCAGGAGATGAGCTTTGACTTCCCCGGGCTGGTCCAGACCTCGCTCAACCTCGGCACGATCTCGCTGGAGGAGGACGGGCTGCACTACACCTGTTCCGTCCGCTCGTCCGTCGCCTCGCAGAAAAATCTGCTGCTGCGCAGGCTGCAGGCCGCGGCGGAGTGCGCCGGCGGCAGCATCTCTTCGCACGCGGACTATCCGGGCTGGCCGTATCGGAAGGACTCCCCCCTGCGCACGCTGGTGCTGGACGCGTACCGCAGCCTCACCGGAAAAGAGGGCGAGGTGTACGCGACCCACGGCGGGCTGGAGTGCGGCGTGTTCGTCTCAAAGATTCCCGGCCTCGACGCGCTTTCGCTCGGGCCGAACCTGACCGACGTCCACTCCGCGCGGGAGCGGCTGGACGTCGCCTCCACCGCGCGCGTCTACGCGCTGCTGCGCGAGATCCTGCGCCGCTGCGGGTGAATCCGGCGGAAATACTGTGACAAACAGGCCTTGTGCGCCCATTCCGGCGCACAAGGCCTGTTTTATGATGCCCGTTTGTTCGTGGGACGCCTGACCGGCTGCGGAAAGCCGCCTTACCGCCGGACGGTTTTTCGCATATAGGCGAAGGAAAGCTCGTGCTCCCCCTGCTCTTCCCGGAACGTACGATAGCCGAGCTTCTCATACAACCTGATGTTGATATCGCTCCTGGTGCAGGTGTAGAGTTCAAACACGTTCTCCTGCGCAACCCGCTCGACGGCGCGCATCAGCCCGATCGCGATGCCCCGATTGCGGTGTTCGGGCGCGACCATCAGCCGCCCGATCTCCACATGACCGTCCGTCTTCCGGAACCGCACCGCTCCGATGATCCGGCCCGATCCGTCCCGTCTGAGCAGTACGGTCCAGTTCTTGAAGTCCTCACGGCTGTGCTCACAGGATTCCATCAGGGCGGGGATGTTTCGGCTGCCGATCATCTCCGCTTCGCTCTCAAACGCGCGCAGCTGCAGCTCGAACAGCTCCCCGACGTCCTTCTCCGCCGCAATTTCATAGTCTTTCACGATAAGCTCCTCCCTGCGCTCCGAAAAAACGCCGATCGCCTCTCCCGTACAGCGCCAAAGCCGCCGCTGTCTCTATTCTTATCCTGTATACCATATTTCCCCGCCTTTTGCAAGGCCGACGGACGTCCGGAGCCGTCTTCCGCGCTCTCCGGGTCCTGCCCGCCGCCGGCATGCCGCCGGCCGGCTTCGGCAATACGCCGATCGGTCGGGCCGATTCACATGGAGGCTTGAAATCATGTGCGCCTCGTAGTATACTATTGGATAATCTGTATGACAGAGAGAAAGGAGCGTTTCCAATGAGCACGGAGAACATGGAGCCCGCTGTTTTTTCCGATTTTGACAGTTTTCTGTTCCATCAGGGGACCAACTATGCGCTCTATAAAAAGCTCGGCGCGCACGCAGACACGGAGAGCGGCGTCTCCGGCACGCGCTTTTCCCTTTGGGCGCCGAACGCACAGGACGTCTCGCTGATCACCGCCCGCACCGGCTGGGAGAGCGAGCACCCAATGCAGCGCAGCGCCGCCGATTCGGGGATTTGGGAATGCTTCCTGCCGAATGTCGGAGACGGCGACGCCTACCGCTTCATCGTGACAGGGGCGGACGGCGTCCGCCGCTGGAAGTCCGATCCGCTCGCTTTCCGCTCGGAGCTGCGCCCCGCCAACGCCTCCATCGTCTGCCTGCCGGACCGCTACCCCTGGGGCGACGAAGCGTATCAGGCGCAGCGGGACAACACGAAGGTGCTGGGCAGCCCCATGGCCATTTATGAGGTCCATCTGGGCTCCTGGAAAAAGGCCCCCCGCAGCTCGGAGGCTGAGGACGGCTTCCTCAACTACCGCCAGCTGGGCGACGAGCTGGCGGAATACGTCACCTACATGGGCTACACCCACGTGGAGCTCATGGGCATCTGCGAGTACCCCTTCGACCTCTCCTGGGGCTATCAGGTCACGGGCTACTTCGCGCCGACCAGCCGCTACGGCACGCCGGACGACTTCCGCTATCTGGTGGACCGGCTGCATCAGTGCGGCATCGGCGTGATCCTGGACTGGGTCCCCGCGCATTTCCCAAAGGACGAATTCGCCCTCGCCCGCTTCGACGGGACGCCCCTGTACGAATCCGCCGACCCGCTGCGCGCGGAGTATCCGGAGTGGGGCACGCTGGCGTTCGACCACAGCAAGCCGGAGGTCCGATCCTTCCTGATCTCCTCCGCCTTTTACTGGATCAACGAGTTCCACATCGACGCGCTGCGCGTCGACGCGGTGGCGGCGATGATCTACGCCAACTACAGCCGCTCGGAGTGGCGGCCCAACATGTTCGGCGGCTATCTGAACCTTGAGAGCATGGACTTCCTGCGCCAGCTCAACTACGAGGTCTGCGGCAAGACGACCGGCTATCTGATCGCCGAGGACTCCTCCACGGAGTGGGGCATCACCGAGAAGGTGGACAAAAACGGCCTCGGCTTCACGCTGAAGTGGAACATGGGCTGGATGAACGACACCCTGCGCTACATCAAGAAGGACCCGATCTACCGCCGCTGGCACCATGGAGAGCTGACCCACACGGTGGATTACGCCTTCACGGAAAATTTCGTGCTGGTGCTCTCCCACGACGAGGTGGTCTACGGCAAGCACTCCATGGTGGAGAAGGCGCCCGGCGGGCTGATGGACCGTCTGGGCGGGGTGAAGGTGCTCTATACCTTCCAGTTCACGCACCCCGGCAAAAAACTGCTGTTCATGGGGCAGGATTTCGCCCAGGACCGCGAGTGGAACGTCCGGGAGAGCATCGACTGGCATCTGGCGGACGACTTCGGCCACCGGGATATCTTACAGTGCATGCGCAACCTGCTGCGCGTCTACAAGACCTATCCCGCGCTCTACGCCGACTCGAAGGACACGCGGACCTTTGAGTGGATCAACCGCAACGACGCCGACCGCAACATCGTCTGCTACATCCGCCGCAACCCGTGGACCTACGACGGCGCGGTCCTGGTGGTCCTCAACTTCTCGTCCGCACGCTACGACGGCTACACCTGCGGCGTGCCGAAGCCCGGACGCTATCGCCGGGTGTTCGACAGCTATGACAGTCTGCCGGGCAGCGGCGGTCCCGATGAGCTGGGCGACGTGCCCGAGCTTTCGATCTATGAGGGCGAGTGCGACGGTTATCCCTACCACCTGTGCTATGACCTGCGCCCCTTTGAGACGATGATCATCGAGCTGCCGTCCTGACCGATCCTCAAGAAACAGGAGTTTGTCTGAATGATATTTTTGTCCGAATGGGAAAGCCAATCTGATTTGACGCAGGAAGAGAAGAACTTCCTCTCCGCCTTGTTCAGCGACGAGACGGAGGCGTACCGCACGCCGGCAGAGCCGGAGGCGGGAGACACGATCCGCATCCGCCTGCGGACGGAGCGTTCGTCCGACTGCCGCGCCTGGCTGGTGACGGGAAGCGGGACGGAGCTGATCCCCATGCGGATCGTCCGGGAGGATGCGTATTTCTTCTGGCATGAGGCGGAGCTCGTCTGCCCGGAGCAGCCGGTCTCCTACTGTTTTCTCGCGGAGCTCGGAAGCCGCGGCTTTCTCTGCCGCAGGTTCGGCGCGGAGCCGCTGAAGAAGGGCGGCGCGATCGATTTCTCCGGGAGCTTCCGCATCACGCCCGGCTTTCACACGCCCGCGTGGGCGAAGGGCGCGCTGCAGTACCAGATCTTCGTGGACCGCTTCCGCAACGGCAGCGCCGCAAACGACGTGCTGGACGCAGAGTACTGCTATGCCGACGCGCCGGTCCAACGCATAGAGGACTGGGGAAAACCGCCGAACGGGAACGACTTCCGCTGCTTTTACGGCGGCGACCTGCAGGGCGTGGCGGAAAAGCTGGACTATCTGCAGGACCTCGGCGTGGAGGTCATCTACTTCAACCCCATCTTCCTTTCCCCCTCCAGCCACAAATACGACGCGCAGGACTATGAGCACGTCGATCCGCATTTCGCGGTCATCCGGCCGGAGCCGGACTGCACGCATGAAAGCGCGCTCGCGGACCCGTCCGACATGGAGTGCTACACCCGCCGCGTCACCTCGCCGGAGAATCTGGAGGAGAGCAACCGGCTGTTCGCCCGCCTGTGCGAGGAGATCCACCGGCGCGGGATGCGCATCATCCTCGACGGCGTGTTCAACCACTGCGGCTCGTTCCATCGCTGGATGGACCGCGAGGGCATCTACGCCCGGACCGGAGAAACGACGCCGGGCGCCTGGCAGTCGCCGGAGAGCCCGTACCGCCGGTATTTCAACTTCTCCAAAAAATTCCCCGACGGCTATGAGGCGTGGTGGGGCGTTCCGACGCTTGCAAAGCTCAACTACGAAGCCTCGCCGGAGCTCTGCGAGCGCATATTCGAGATCGCCTGCCGCTGGGCCTCCCCGCCCTATTCCATCGACGGCTGGCGGCTTGACGTGGCGGCGGACGTGGGCCACAGCCCGACGTTCAACCACGCCTTCTGGCAGGAATTCCGCCGCAGGCTGAAGGCGGTCAACCCGGAGCTGCTGATCCTCGCCGAGCACTACGGCGACCCGTCGGCATGGCTGCGGGGCGATCAGTGGGACAGCGTGATGAACTACGACGCCTTCATGGAGCCGATGAGCTATTTCCTGACAGGCATGGAGAAGCACAGCGACCAGCGCAGAGACGAGCTGTATCAAAACGGCCGACTGTTCCTCAAGCGCATGCGGGAGACCATGTCGCGCATGGACTGGAGCTCCCTCCAGTGCGCGATGAACGAGCTGTCAAATCACGACCACTCCCGTTTCCTGACCCGCACCAACCGGACGGTCGGACGGCTGGACACCATGGGGCCGGAGGCGGCGGAGCAGGGCGTCGACAAGCGCGTCCTGCGCGAGGCAGTCGTCATGCAGATGACCTGGCCCGGCGCGCCGACGATCTACTACGGCGACGAGGCGGGGCTCACGGGCTGGACCGATCCGGACAACCGCCGCGGCTACCCCTGGGGCAGGGAGGATCAAAGCCTGATCGGGCTGCATCAGAGGCTCGCCGAGCTGCGGCGCGAGCATCCCGTGCTGCGTCACGGCTCCTTCAAGGCGCTGGACGCGGGCGGCGGCTGGGTCGCCTACGCGCGCTTTGACGACGCCGACTGCGCGGTCACGGTCTGCAACAACGGGAACGAGGCGATCTACGCCCCGCTGCGCCTGCGCGACGCAGGCGCGCGCGAGGACGAGAGCTTTTCCGTCGCCCTCCTCACCGGAGAGGACGGCTGGTCCGACGAGGTGCGGCGCGTCGGCACGGTCAAAAACGGGAAATTACAGCTGTTCGTGCCCGCCCATTCCGCCATGCTCCTGGTGCGGAGCGGCATGTAAAACAACACGGCAAAACCCGCGCGGCAGAGCTCTTCGGAGAGTCCTGCCGCGCGGTTTCGGTCAGAAGGCAACGCTGCCCTCGTGCTCACCGTTGACGACGTAGTACGCCGTCTGCTCCTCAGGCTTGACGTACAGATCGAGGCTCGTGATCAGCGTCCGCTTCTTCTTCATCTTGAAGTCCGCGCGCGCCGCCTCGTACAGCGCCTCGACGCTGACGTTCTGCTCCTGATACTGCACGACGACGTTGGGCTTCATGGCGGCGGCTTTCGCCTTTTTCTCAGCCTGCAGTCTGGCGCGTTCTTTTTTCTCGGCCTCCGTCAGCGGTCTGGGGCCTGGCTTTTTGTGCTGCACCGCATCTTTTTGCTTGTCCATGTTCAACCTCCGTTCAAAAAATGATGGCGCCAGTATAAAACAACGGGCCTGATGAAAACAAGCAAAAACAGGGAGAAACCAGCGAAAATCGCAAAGCGGAGCGGCAAAACCATGCCTCCCGCGAGGCTTTGTCCGCGCGCGGACGGGGCCGCTCCCGAGCTGCTCCGCGCAATCGGTCGATACGCGCAAAAAACAGCTTGACAACGCCGAGCGCGTTGTGCTATAATCGGCCCCGGTCGAAAAAAACGGCTGCGGCAAAACGGCCAAGTAGCTCAGCTGGTTAGAGCGCCGGCCTGTCACGCCGGAGGTCGAGGGTTCGAGCCCCTTCTTGGTCGCCATTTGCTGCTGTAGCTCAGTAGGTAGAGCGCATCCTTGGTAAGGATGAGGTCGGCAGTTCGAATCTGCCCAGCAGCTCCAACATTTGAGCCTTGAATCGAGAGATTTTAGGCTCTTTTGTTTTGCTTTTTTGATTATTCTTGCGCTTTCGTCATTTCGCCAAGCTGTGGGATGCTTGCCAAAACCCATACAAAAACCCATACCGATAAGGAAAACCAAGCCGAGCAGGTGTTATCTCCTGCCCGGCTTTTCTCATGCCTGCTTGTCTCCCTTCAGCGCGTCGCGGAAGATGTTGCTTGCTCGTTTCATGCTCTCCGCGTCGGCGTGGGTGTACATACGGAGTGTTACGGCTTTATCGCTGTGGCCCAGCTTCTCCGAAACGCTTGCGATATCCGCGCCGTTGGTGATGGCGATGCTGGCGAAACTGTGCCGGAGCTTGTGCGGATGCAGATCCTCCACGCCGCAGCGTTCCGCGAATTTCTTCATGTAGCGTGTGGGTGATTGCGGGTGCATCGGCGCGGTGCTGTCATCCTGGGTAAATACAAACGAACTGAGGGCATGATCGGCCTGATCGCGCCGAAGATCCCACAGCAAGCGCATCACATCTGGATCAACGTCAATCGTCCGAGTACGCCCGTTCTTCGGCGTATCGAGATACACGCCCTTTTGCGGTGTGTAGCACAGATTCCCCGCTATGGTGATCGTGTTTGCCGCGAAGTCCACATTTTGCCATTGGAGACCGCAGCACTCGCCGCGGCGTATGCCGGTATCAATCAGAAGGCGAAGCAGCGCCCTCCACTTTAGCGGCTCCTGATCAAGCGCAGCGAGAATGCGGCGCACCTCATCGACCGTGTACGCCTCTACCTCTGCGCTCTGCACTTCATCCTTGCGCGGCTTCGGGCGCTCTACCTTGTCCATCGGGTTACGCAGTATCACATCGGTTATATAGGCCATCTTGAAAAGGCTGTGCAAGACGGTATAGACCTTGACGCAAGTCCCGTGCGCCTTGCCCTGCCGCTGCATATCGAGAAGCAGCGCGGAGATATTTGCCGGTGTGACGTCGGGCATTTTAAGCGCGCCGAGCTTCGGATATATCCAGTTGTCCAGATTCCCTTGAAAGCTGCTGCGTGTGTTCTCGCTGATCGTGACCGTCTTGGCCGGCATGAACACCGTTTCCCCGTACTGCTTGAGTGTGAACACCTTCGCGGCGTCGGCGGCTCTTTGGGCCTCACGCTCGCGCTTCTCTGCGCGGCTCACTGCCTCCCCGGCATCACATTGGCGCTCAAACTCGGCGGCAACTTTGGCCAGCTCCCGATCTATGGCCTTCTGGCTCCAACCGTCCGGCACATACCACCGCTTTGTCAGGTAGGACTTGCCGCGCCCTCGGCTTACTCGGATTTCGTAAAAGCTGCGGCCGTCCTTTGTGATTCTTCTGCGTGTAGAGGCCATGACGATTACTCCTGCTCGGGCTTGTGTGGTTCTGGTACCTTCTTGGTCTGATCCGCTGCCTCGCTTATGGCATTCACAGCAGCTTCTGCAAGCTGGGCCATGCCAGAGACAGACCAACCATGCCGCGCTGACATACGCTTGAACGTGGCAAATAATTCCATCAACTCATCAGCTGTAAGCCCGGAATCATCAATGTCAAAGGTTACGGCCATTTTGCCGTCATCCGTCGTGTCTATGCCGGCAACTTTCATTTGACCATCGAAATATGAATCTCCAATCTCAATGGGCTTTACAGAAGTCGTCCTGCCTTTAGTGGGAGTTGCCTCATCTTCGCCAAGGTCTTTGATTGGGATAAGTTCAAGATAATCCACATTAAGGGCTTCGGCTACTCGCTTTAGCGTTTCAAAATCCAAATTGCGGAGATCCTTCTCCCACTCAATTATGACGCGTTTAGACTTCCCCAACGCCTTGGCAAGTTCTTCCTGCGTCATCTCCGCATTTATCCGTGCATTCTCAATCAACTGCCCTATGGTCATAGGTTTTCCCATCAAATAGTCTGGGGAAACGTCGAAATAATCTGCGATCTGCTTTAATGTCGAATTTTTGGGCTGCGAGCCATTTTTCCAAAATGTGACGTTTGCCTTGCCAAGCTCCAACTCCGTTACGACCTTTGTGGGAGAAACACCGTGATCATGGCACAACTTTTCGAATCTGTCATAAAACGCCAAAACACTCCCCCCTTTTTTGTCATTACCTACAAAAAGTTTAGTTTTGTACAGTGTTTTTGTTGACAAGTACAGTTTAGTTTAGTATAATCCAAAACTGTACCGTTTAGCCGTGTTTAGTGTACCACACGGAAAGCGTAAATGCAAGCAAGAGAGGATGTGACAATGTGAAAATCAGCAAGAACAAGTTAGACATCGCCCTTGCCCGGCAATGCAAATCTCTTCGTGATCTGCGCGGTGATCTTGCTCCGGGGACGTTAGTCAAAATCAATAACGGCGATGAACTCCGAGCGAAAACAGTCGGAAGGCTGGCGCAGCTTCTCAACTGCGACCCCGCCGAGCTGGTGCAGGAAGGAGGCGGCGAATCGTGACGCCCTTTATGAAAATCAAGGATGCAGTCGCCGCGACAGGCCTCTCCGCCTATTACCTGCGAAATGGATGCAAAGACGGTTCTATCCCACATACCAAGAGTGGAGGCACCTACTACATCAACGTGCCGGCCCTACTTGAGCAGTTGGGTGTTCCCCAGAGCGCAGGCACGAAATGAAAAAACGCAGGTGCGCGGCCATATATTCTTGAAATCTGATAGGCCGTCGCAAGCAAACGAAAAACCCGCCCGAGGCGGGAGAGGAAGGTATCAATGGCACAAAGACGGATGTTTTCAAAATCGGTTGTGTGCTCCGCACGATTTCTGAGGATGCCACAGACTTCACGGCTGCTCTACTACGACCTCGGCATGGCAGCTGACGACGACGGTGTTGTGGAGGCGTTCACGGTGATTCGTACGACCGGGGCTGCCGAGGACGATTTGCGCGTGCTGGCTTCCCGCGGTTTCGTTGTTGTTCTCAATGACGACCTAGTTTCCTACATATCCGATTGGACGACCAATAATCAGATTCGGAAAGATAGATACACGCCCAGCGTCCACGCCAAACTGCTTGTCAAGGTCATTTCAGACGGAGCTTCTGATCAACCAACAGTCGATGGTAAACCAAATGGCAACCAAATGGAAACCCAGTATAGGTTAGGTAAGGATAGGTTAGTAGAGGGTAGTATATACGAGAGCGCACCGAACGAGAAGGCAGGTGTAGACAAGCAGGCCGCTTTTGAAGCGTTTTGGCTCGCCTACCCTCGCAAAGCGGGAAAGAAAAAGGCAGCTGAAGCGTTCAAGAAAATCAATCCGAGCGTTTACCCTCTTATCCTGCCGGCACTTGAAGCGCACAAGCAATCAAAGCAGTGGACAAGGGATAGCGGGCAGTACATACCGTATCCGGCAACATGGCTCAATCAGGAGCGATGGAATGATGAAATTCCCAAAAGAGAAAGCACAGACTTTATGGACTTGGTGTGAGGTGAGGAATGACAAGAGAAGATACAGCGATGATCTTGAAGGTGCTAAAGACGGAATACCGGCACAGCTTCAAAGACATGAGCACAGCCGAGATGGCCGATATGCTTAACCTGTGGGCAGAGATGTTTGCAGACGATGATGCTCGGCTTGTCGGCGCCGCGGTCAAGGCGATCATTGTAGCTGGGGACCGCGAGCACGCGCCGAACATCGGAACGATCAAGGAGCAGCTGCGGAAGCTGACCGCGACAGACGAGATGGACGAGGCCGAGGCATGGGGCAGGATTCGCAAGGCAATATCGAACGGGATTTATGGGAGCAAGGAGGAGTTCGAGAAGCTGCCACCGGTGCTCCAGAAGCTCGTCGGGAGTCCTAGTCAACTCAGGGATTGGGCCATGATCGACACGGACGAGCTGCAAACCGTTGTCGCCTCGAATGTGCAGCGGGCATTTCGCACCGTGCAGGCGCGAGAGCGCGAGGCGGCAAAGCTGCCCGCAGATGTTAAAAAGACCGTCGAGGCCCTGACGCAGCATTTCGCCCCGGAACTCTCGGACGGGAGGTGAGAGCGTGGCGTACTATCGTACCTGTCCCGACTGCGGGGCAAACCTTGATCCCGGCGAGGTCTGCGAGGATTGCCGGGAGGCCGCGGCAAAGTTCCCAACGTATGGAAAACCGATGCGCGGAAATTCCGATACGTATCGAAATTTGAGGACAAGAAAAGCCGCCCGGACGTTGGCGCGTCCAGACGGCGGAAGCGAAACGGGAAATGCAAGCCCCTGTTTCGCCTCCCAGTATATCAGACTATGAGGAGGTTTTCAAGCATGAAGTACATATTCCCTGACGAGATCGAGCGCCTGACATATCGTTTGGAATCTGCTGTTGAAGTTGTCCAGGCAATTTTCACCGGTATGAGCAGCAGCGGATCCAGCGCGATGGACTATGCGCCTGCGGTCTACGCTGCCTATGACCATCTGGACGGACTGACCGGCGAGCTGCGCCGGATGCTGGAGGAAGCGCAGAAGGAGGCCCGGTCATGAGTATGTGTCAGGTGTTCTCTTTCGAGGATGGCCGGAAAATAGTTGCAGGGCGTTGCGCCTCCAATAGAGTTCCCGCGGATTTAAGTGGGAGAATGACCTCGATTCCCCGCTACTACGACCACCTTGCGAATCGCTTTGCGAAGGGCTTGCCCCGAGCCTTGAAAATCATGGAGAGCGCGCGCTATGCCCGCGATATGAGCTATGAAGGACAGAACTATTTCATCCGGGAGTATGGCCATTACCTAAAGCAAGGCAATGTGGAAGCATTTATCCATGACGTTTGCCATGATCTTTATGCTTATGCGTTTGTACGCGGGATGGAGTGGCAGCAGCGGCACGCGAATGAAAAGAGCACCCCTGATTTGACGGAGCAGGCTGAAGATGCGGCGGAACAGGAGGCGGCGAAATGAGTGTGAACGTGGAAGAATTGCAGGAAATGAAAGACGCCATCGACGACGCGCTTGCCATTTCGCAATGTGCCGAGGATGCGGCACGGGATCATGTCAAGCGTTCGCTATCCATCGTCAATGGAAATTTGGTGAGGGTTCAACTGACTCTTGCGCACATGATTGAGCGAGCGGCGGAGGTGACAGCATGAAAACCGCCTTTGACATTGCCTCGGACATGGAGCGGGAGCTTGCCTATCAGGGCGAGGCGCTTTCCGCGCTGCACTCCCTGAGTATCACGCTGGATCGAAACGGCTGCCACCTGACGGAACCCACAGACGAGCAGAAAGCTCTTTGCTTTGCGTTCAGCTTCCGGGATTACTGGAATACCCTTCAGGTCATCACCCGCGATCTCGACCGCACGCTTGAGGCCATGAGGGAGAACGTCGGCCAGCTGTACGACGCAAACCGCAAACAAGCGCAGGAGGAAAGCACATGAAGCCATTTACCGAAACGGAGCTGCGCAGGATCGCAGGACACGCTGACCTGTCACCGATTACAAACCCGCAGGATAACCCCTATCAGGCCGCCTCTGTTGTGCTGCGCGAGGAAACGGCAAAGGAGGGCGGAGACGGCAGAGCTCTTCTTATGGCCTGTATTGGTTTTGCGCTCGGCAAGGCAACAGGCGTCCGCGAGGAGCGCGCACGCAGGCGGCGAGAGTTGTGAACACTATCCGGGAGCGCGCCGCCAGCAAGACAGTTGCCGCCGTCCCGCCCGCCGGGCGTGTGGTGGTGAACAATGGGGCCGGTATCGGCGGCGCTGCTCCTCCTGCCGGTGGTGTCGGTGCTCCCTCGACGGACGCAGCTGCTCGGCGGGTTTCCCGGCCCTCCATGCCGCCCAAGCTGGACGAGTGCAAGGCGTTCATCCTGCGGGAGCTGATCGAGGCCGGAGGCGTCATGCCGATGCACATGCTCGACGCGGCGGCGCGGGCGCAGGATTACAGCTTTGCCGCTATCAAGTGGGCCAAGCGCACACTCAAAGACGAGGGCAGGATCAGGCACCTTCAGCGGAAGATCAACGGCGCCGACGTCTGGCATACCCGTCTGCTGCCGCCGACCACAGACACAAAGAAATGAGCCGCACGGCGCGCGAACACCGTACAGCTCGAAAAGATCACCCAAGACCATCAGATGATCCACGGGCATTATACCCCGTGGGGGAAGGAAATGCAATGAAAAACATTCGTTTACTGACGCTCACGCTGGACAACTTCAAGGGCTGCCGGCATACCGCCTTTGACTTCGGCGGGCGCAGCGCCGCAATATACGGTGACAATGCCGCCGGCAAGACGACGCTCTACGACGGTTTGACCTGGCTCCTGTTCGGCAAGGACAGCAAGGGCCGCAGCGACTTCGAGATCAAGCCGGTGGACAACGCCGGGCAGGTGCGCGACCATGCCGCCATCACCTCTGTCGAGGCCATTCTTGACGTGGACGGTCAGCCTTTGAGCCTCCGCAAGACATACTTTGAGAAGTGGAGCGCCAAGCGCGGGAGTTCCGAGGCGAGCTTTGACGGCCATGCCAGCGAGTACTTTGTGGACGGCGTACCCTCCAAGAAGTACGAATTTGAGCAACGGGCCGGGGAGCTGGTGCAGGAGGATCTGTTTCGCATCCTCACGGACGTTACATACTTCTGTGGCAGCCTCAACTGGAAAAACCGCCGCACCGCGCTGTTGGACGTCTGCGACGTGCCGGACGATGCCGCGATCCTCGCGGACAATGAGCAGTTCGCGCCGCTGCGTGCTGCGCTCGGAGGGCTTGACCTCGACAGCTATAAGAAGAAGCTGCTCACACAGCGCAAGACGCTGAACAACAAGCGCGACGCTATTCCCGCCCGGCTCGAAGAGCAGCAACACATCGTTCAAAACCTGAGTGATTGCGACTATGACGCGGTTCGGCGGGAAAAAGAGGAGGCAACCGCCCGCCTCGATCAGCTATCTCTGGAGCTGCTGAAGCTGGAGCACGGGACGCTGCTGGACAGCAAGCGCAACGAGCTGACCGCGGCTCGGAACAATTTGCGGGGATATCAGAACGAGAACGATTGTCACCGGCAGATTCAGCTTGCGCAGATCGAGGACAAGCGTCCCATGCTCCGCAGCGAGCTTTCGGCGGCGCAGGCCCGTGCGGATCGGAACCGCGCCCTTGCGGGCGAGGAGCAGAAGCAGATCGCGGCCATACAGGAGCAGATCGCGGCCTATCGGGAGGAATGGACAGCAACGGATGCCGAGGCCTTTACCGCTTCAACCTGCCCCACCTGCAAACAGGCGCTCCCTGCGGACGCGCTGCGCGACGCACAGGCACGATTCGAGGCGAGCAAGGGTAAACGCCTGTCTGATATCGTCGCGGCGGCACAGCGCGAAAAAGAGGCCCTGACGGCGGCGGAGGGACGCCTTGACGCCTATGAGGGCGAAACGGCGGCGGCACAGCTTGACGCTGAGCGCCTGACGAAGCAGCTGCGGGATTACGCGCCGCCCACGGCGCCGGAGATCAGCGACTTGCCCGGACACGCGGAGCGCGTGAGGGAGGCGGAGAACCACATCGTGGCGCTGGAAGCGGAGGTCGAACGGCTGCAAGGCGAGAGTGCCGCCATCCGTGAGGAGGTTTCGGAAAAGGTTTCGGAGCTGCGCGAGAGTATCAATGAATGCGGGAAAACGCTTGCGCTGGAAGCCTGTATGAAGATCGCGCAACAGCGGGCGGAGGAGCTGCGGCAGGAGGCCCGGAGCTGTGCGCAGGATATTGAGGCGCTTGACCGGCAGCTTGCCCTTTGCGAGGAGTTCACCCGCTTCAAGGTGCAGTACATCGAGCAGAGCATCAACGGCAGATTTCGCCTTGCCCGTTTCCGGCTCTTTGAGGAACAGGTCAACGGCGGTCTCGCGGACTGCTGCGACGTGCTGGTGGACGGCGTACCCTACGGCAAGGGGCTGAACAACGCCGCATGCTTCAATGTCGGCATTGACGTGATCGACGTCCTCTCGCAGCACTACGGGATTCGCGTGCCGCTGTTCCTCGACAACGCGGAGAGCGTGACGCAGCTGCTTCCCATTGACACACAGGTTATCCGGCTGATCGTGTCGGCCGGCGACAAAGAATTGAGGTGCGAATTATGAAAATCAAAGACAGAGCAAGGCCGAAGATCCCGCCGGTGACGCCGGGCGTATATATCGCCATGTGCGTCGGCGTGATCGACCTGGGCGAACAGTACAGCGAGACCTTCAAGAAGTACAGCAACGACGTGAGGATCGTCTGGGAGCTGACGGGCGAGACGGTGGAGGTGGACGGTGAACAGAAGCCGCGCCAGCTCTCAAAGGATTTTGCGATCTCGACCTCCAAGAAGTCCAAGCTGCGGGCGTTTCTCTCCAGCTGGAACAGCCGCCAGTACACCGACGAGGAATTTGGAGAGCTGGATCTATTTGACCAGATCGGGAAGGCGTGCCAGCTCAACGTGGTATTGAGCGAATCCGGCGAGTATGCCAACATCGACAACCTCATGCCCCTGCCCCGAGGCGTTCAGGCCCCCGTTGCCGCGTCGCCGTTCATTCGGTGGGATATGACGCAATGGGATGACGCCGTTTTTCAGACGCTCCCGGAGTGGGCGCAGGAGAGGATCAAGAAATCCACGCAGTATCAGAAAGACCACACGCCGACGGACAGCGTAGACTTCAAAGACGCGGCGCAGAACACGGCCAGCAGCGAGAGCGCGGCGGCCACGGAAGCGCCGGAGCCGATCGGCGGGAAGAAGGTGCCGTTTTGAATTTCATTCCCCTTGCAAGCTCCAGCCACGGTAACGCTTATATCGTGGACGACGGCAGAACGCGCCTGCTGCTTGAATGCGGCGTGAGCTATAAAAAGCTCCAGAAGTTGACGAACTACAACACGGCGGGCCTTGCAGGCTGCCTGATCTCCCATGAGCACAGCGACCACGCCGGATGTTATGCGCAGCTGATACAGAACGGCGTGCCAGTCTACGCGAGCGAGGGGACAGCTGACGCGCTTGGCTGCGGCCTCATTGAACTGCTGGAAGATCGGGAGCAGGTCAGGATCGGGAGCTATGATGTGCTCCCTTTCCCGACCTTCCATGACGCAGCGGAGCCGCTGGGCTTTCTGATCCGCAGCGCGACGGACGGGGAAAAGCTGGTATTCGCCACGGACACGGTAAACCTTGGCTACCGCTTCCCGGGCGTCGGAATTGTCGCGGTCGAGTGCAACTATGACGAGGAGATCCTTGCCCGCGCCGAACGAATGCCGGAAAAGGTACGCCACAGAATCAGCAACGCGCATATGAGCATCGGACGGGCCTGTGCATGGCTCTCCAAGCTCGACATGGCAGCGCTGCGGGCGGTCTACCTCATGCATCTGTCCGACGCCTGCTCCCGTGAAGCGGATTTTGTGCGGGCGGTGCGTGCGGTCGTACCGCCGGGCGTGACGGTGACGGCCTGTCCGAAGGAGGCCGGATGAAGATCAGGATCACCTACTTGCCGGAGGAACAGGGCGAGGCCGCGGCAGATATCGCCATCCTACGGCGGCGGCATCCCGGCGCGAAGCTGCGGGCCGGCGACGCGCACCCACCGCGGCGGCAGCAATACCTTCAGATCCCGCCGGGCGACGGTCTCCCGCTCTCGCCGTGCGATCTCTGCCGGCATGGGCCGCGTTCCAGCGACGATGGGAAACCATGCGCCATCTGTCCGGCGTCCTGCCCTTGATTTTCCGCACGGCAGGCGCTACAATATCCCCAAAGAGAATAAGGCACAGGTTGAGTACTGCCCCTCCCACCGGGGTTAGCCGATACGGCATAGGAAAACGGTTTGCTTAGGCAGCTGCTTCCTGTGCCTTTTCTTCTGCCCAGACACCGGAAGAAACGACCTCGAATGTGGAAAGGAGTATCAGCTATGGCCTTTAGGAAGTTGAGGAGTGTTGCGCTGACGGAGGAGAAGCAGGGGCTGATCCGCTTTACCTGCCTGACCTACAGAGAACAGCCGGAATGGATACAGCAGAAGATCGACCTCCTCTGTGACGAGTGCGGAGGCGAATACAGCGCCGCGCTGCGGGAAGTGATGTGTACCCGGCGGAGCATGGTTGTGATCTCACAGCAGTATTTTGTCTCCGAAAACACACTGTGCCGCGCGCGGCGGCGCTTTTATGAGAGCTGGGACAAGGGTACATATTCCCGGACGAGGGCGAAGCGCAAGACCCGCCTCGATACCCGTCTGCCGGCTTTTGCGTAGGGCAAATGTTAAGAAATGTCAAGGTTTTCGCGCGCGACGTGCGCGCGCACACGCGAGGCAAGGACGCCGCCGCGGGGAGGCAGATACAGAAAAGTACAGATTCTCGCGCGTGACGTGCGCGCACGCGAGGCAGCTGGCGCCAGAGTTTTTCGACACGATACACGCGCGCGGGGGTGCGTGCGCGCGAGGCAAAAAGAGAGCCGGAGGATCTTCCCCCGGCTTTCCTGCTGTCCGTCATAGGATGCGCTCATAGATCACGCCGTAAGGCGGCCTGCTGCTCAGCCACGGAATACACCCGCGGCGCTGGCGCGTCTGCTGCGAGGCGTAGGCCAAGCCGGAGCACGCCCGGCAGCTGATCTTTCGGCCATCGACCGCATATATGTGGCGGGCGCGTTTGCCGCATGAAGGGCAGCGAAAGAATATCATTCCCTTGCCTCGGCCCGTTTCCAAGCGCGTCAGCTCATAGACGCCGCCCGTGCTGCCCTCGACGATCAGGCGGCAGGTCATAGCTCCGGCCCAATGCTCCACGATGGCGATACGACCCCAAAGGTAAAAAGGACGGGAGCCGACGAAGCGCCATACCGCCCGTGCGTCTATCCTGGGCGTCTCCTCCACCGTTTGTTTGGCCATGCTGCCACCTCCCGCCGTCGAAATCTCGATGAAGCAATTTCCCTTTTTTGCCCGCTCTCACCGCCTCCGCGCGGCGCTGTGCGGTCGTGCTGCTCCTCGGCGGGTAAGTTGACCTCCGGGATGGCCGGGCGCGTCCTGCGTGCGCTGTGAGGCCGTCAGGCATCCTCTTGATGGTCGGGAATATAGGTCATGAAGTCTCCCGGCTGGCAGTTGAGCCGCTTGCATAGCGCCTCGATCGTGCGGGAATCTATGCCGCCCGTGAGCTGCCCCAGCAGCTTTTGGCGCGTTGCGTTCCCGATAACCTTCTCGGCGTTCAGCTTGTAAAGCGTGGTGTTGTTGGCCTTCAAGACGTCGCTCAATCGGCTGTAATCAATCGGCATGTGTAGCTCTCCCTTCATGCGGGGCAATTTCTTTTGATGGTCTCCCCCCAGCATGTCCACATTGTACCTTTTTATATAGCCTAAATCAAGGCTAAAACTGCACAATAAAATAGCCTAAACATTGGCTATAATGTCAATAGACAATAGCCTAGAAATAGGCTATACTTAAAACATCGAAAGGGAACACCGAGCCGCGGACAATACGGGCGGCGAACGGGAGGCCGGTATACGGGTGAGGCTGGCAGCTGCTTCCAGCAAGAGTCTCGATCCCCTCCCGCGGTGAACTCCAGAAGATACGGGCGAGGCAAAACAATGCTTCACAAGTGCGGGATACGGAGAAGTGAGATTGAAACGCCGGAGAGCTAGATTAACTCAGAACCACCCGCCGCCCAAAAGAAAACCGCCGCCTCGGTGGTCGAGACCGAGACGGCAGAATGGAGGTGAACGCATGAGATACCACAAAGGCAAGTGGTACTTCCGGGGCACGGAATACGCCACACTCCGCGCGGCCCTGACCGCCGCATGGCCTAGATAGGCCAACAGCCACAGCGGGAGCCGGTAGGCTCATTATACCGGCTCCCCACTGAAAAAGCAACAGGAAAACGACGCGGGCGAACCGCCCCGATTTTGAAAGGAGCTGCCAAATGAGCAACATTGAGATCCAGAGCAAGGTCAACGATCTGCGGGAACTGCGCCGCATGGCCGAGGAGCTGCAGGGAGAGATCGACGCCATCACCGACGCGATCAAGGCACATATGGACGCCACCGGCGCGGACGAGCTGACCGGAGCCGATTATAAGATCACATGGAAGCCTGTCACGTCCTCCCGCCTCGACTCCGCCGCGCTGAAGAAGGCGCTGCCGGATATCGCGGAGCGGTTCAGCAAGAGCACGACCAGCAGACGCTTTGTGCTGGCCTAAGTCAACAAACCACAGGGAGGGGCTACGGCCCCTCTTTTCCATACGTCGGGAAAAATTCAAACTCCCAAACGTTTGGTAATTTCACACGCTGATCTATCGGCATGACGGGAGGAAAGGATACAACATGAATAATCAACGCAGAAAGTCTTTGCAGGCCATCAGCGAGAAGCTGGAGGAGCTGAAGGGCGATCTTGAAGATATCCAGAGCGAGGAACAGGACGCCCTCGACAATATGCCGGAGAGCCTGCAATACAGCGAGCGCGCCGAGCAGGCCGACGCCGCAATCAGCTACATGGAGGACGCCGCCAGCAACATCGAGGACGCGATCAGCAACATTGATTCCGCTGCGCTGTGAGGGTGTAGCCAGAAACCCATACAAAACCCATACCGGGACAAAAAATGCGAAAGAAGTAAGGAAAAGCAAGACACAACAATTTGCGTCATTCGCTCGCCAGAATTCTTGATACTGCGCCACATTCCAAACGATATGGCACAATAACCAACATCAAGCAAAATCATTTTAATGCGTTTTGGTAAGGATGAGGTCGGCGGTTCGAATCCGCCCAGCAGCTCCAGAATAACACCTAAAATCTTCGGATTTTGGGTGTTTTCTTTTGCTTTTTGCAACTTTTCTGGTTAATACAATTTTGCGTATTTTCGCTGACCACATACAATACCACAGACAGAACGAAGCGGTGTTCCCGATGCCTTGTCGGGAACACCGCTTATCTTTTTTGTGTGGTTCATGCCGGAGTTTGGAGCTGCTGCCGCTGGGCGGCGATCTCCTTTTTCATCTGGACGATCAGTTCTGTCAGCTTCTGTTCACATTCTTCCTCGCTGTGTGCGTAGACATTCCGGGCGAGGCGACCGCCGTTGGGGAGCCTGGGAGAGTACCGACCTTCCCAGAGGTTTTCGTTGATCTGGCTGATGCACCCGGTGCCGGGTTTGCGGCGCTGACCCTTGTAGGGCTGGAAGGTGGAGGGGGTAGGCTTCCTCGGAGCCGTATCTATATCCTGAGTGGTTTCCGATTTAGCGATCCCTCGGTCGATTTTCGCCGCTGCGGTTTTCCGCATCTCATCGGTGACATGGGCGTAGACATTGAGTGTTGTTGAGGTGGAAACATGGCCGATGATGGTGGAGAGAGTCTTGATGTCCATGCCGTGTTCCAGAGATGTGGTTGCGAAGGTGTGCCGCAGATCGTGAAATCTGATGTGTTTGCAGTTTGCCCGTTCCAGTATGGTGGTCAGCCGTTTGCGGACAGCGGTGGGATCTCTGGGTGAGTCGTCGTTCAATGGTGAGGGAAACAGCCATGCGGAGTTTGTGCTGTTCTTGTAGTCCTTCAGCACCGTCAGAACAGGGGCGGGGAGGATGACGCTTCGGTTGGATGCCTTCGTTTTCGGTTCGGACACCACCAGTTCACCTTTGACTCGATGGACTTGCCGCTTTACCTGAAGCTCTCCGGTATTGAAGTTCAGATCGTCCCATTGGAGTGCGCAGATCTCACCACGGCGCAGGCCAGTGGACAGCTCCAGCAGGAGCAGTTCGAAGCATCCGTCCTCTTTGGCCTGGATGAGCAGCCGCTGGATCTCCTCCGGGGTCAGCACCTGCATCTCTCTGGCCTTGGCGGAGGGGAGGCGGCAGAAGTCAGAGGGATTTTTGGGGATGATCTTCTCGGAGACTGCCTTGTCCAGTGCCGCGTGGAATGTGGTATGGATGCCACGGACGGTTTGGTCGGAAAGTCCTTCGCCGTACTGCTCCTGGCGGAGCAGGCGACCATTTTGCTTGAGTCCAGTATAGAATTGTTGGATATCGCTTGTGGTGAGTTTATTAAGTGGAATGGAACCCAAGTTGGGGATGATGTGCTGATAGATCCTCCGTTCATAGGACATCTGAGTGTTTGGGCGTAGGTTTGGCTTTTTATAGGTCTGATACCAGAAGTCCAGCCATTGGGTGACCGTCATGGTTTGCTGGGGTGGTTGCGGCTCAGATCCTTTTTGTGCGATGATCAGATTTTTGAGTTTTTTCTCGCATTCGGCCTTCGTTTTTGCCAGCACATTTTTGGTTTTGGGAAGCCCCTTATCATCGTAGCCGATGACCATTCGGCCCTCCCAGCGGCCATCGCTTCTTAGATGGATGCCGCCTGTGCCGTGCTTTCGCTGCTTTGCCAAGGTTTCATCTCCTCTCCAAGGTAGTCAGTCAGGAAGCCACCAACGATTTCGGCGGCTCGTTTCTGCATATCGCCGGTGGTGTGCGTATAGGTGTCGAGAGTGAAGCTGGCTTTTGTGTGGCCAAGGATACCTGCCAGTGTTTTGGCATCCACACCGGAGGACAGGGCATGGGTGGCGAAGGTGTGCCGGATATCATGAAATCTGATGTCGGGCAGTCCCGCTTCTTTTAGCAGCGCTTTCAGACGGTTGTATGCGGTACTGGGGGCAGTAGGCTGCTCCGGATCAAAGGGATTGGGGAATATCCATTCAGTCAGTGCCGTTTTCTTTCGCTCCCGCAGGATCTGCGCCGTGCTGGGCGGCAGGACGAGCTTTCGTGTTCCCGCATAAGTTTTGGTGTCACCTGTGGTGTATGGCATGCCCTTTTCTTTGTGGAGGGTGCGCCGTACATGGAGCGCGCCCTGTTTCGTATCAAAATCTTCCCATCGCAGCGAGCAAATCTCGCCCCGGCGTAAACCGGTAGTCACCGCGGTATAGAAGAAATCGTGCCAGAACGCATCCTTTTCGATGGCTTTCATGAATGCATCCAGTTGTGATTCGGTCAGGACTTTCATCGGAGCACCAATAAATTTGGGCGGGTCAACTTCTGCTGCAGGATTGCTGGGGATGAGGTCCTGCTCCATCGCCGTTTTCAGAGCGTGGTGCAGGGTGGTGTGGATGCCGTGGACCGTTCTGGCGGAAAGGCCGGGGGCTTGTCCATCTCTGGGATGTACCCGCCCGGTTTCCTGCAAGGTGCGGTAGAGCGACCGCAGGTCCGCGGCAGTGATTTTCGCAAGGGGTTTGGCTCCAAGATGAGGCTTGACGTGAAGCTCCAGAGAGCGGCGGTAGCCGTTCAGGGTGGAGGGGCGGAGCGTGGCGGCCATGTACTCGACCAGCCATTTGTCCAGCCAGACAGAGAGGGACATATTGCTTTCTTCTGTCAGGTCAACACCTTTGTAGGTTTCGGCGAGCTGCCGCAGCCTGGCGGACAGTTCCTTTTGCGTGGGCGCTGAGATGTAGCGGAAGATGGAGTCGCCGTTGTCCTTGTGGCCCACTACGATGCGGCCTTCCCATCGACCGTCCTCCCGCTTGCGTACCATACCGTCACCGGACGGCCTTCGTTTTGCCATTGTTTTCACCTCCTGAGTGGGAATTATTCTTCATTGGTTGTGTTGTTCTCGTTCTGGTTCTGCGCTCTGCGGCAGGCTCGTTCTTCTTCCTCTTTGGCGAAGGAGTACATCGGTTCCGATGCGATTTCCCTGTGGATACCGCAGGCGAGTCGGTAGCCGCAGACGAAGCTGTGGAGGGTTGCGACGCTTTGCAGGTTGTCCTCCAGATCCACCAGCCGCAGCAGGAGTTTCCGGTCCTCCTTCGCCAGCCGGGAGGAGAGTTCTCTGTGGGTGCGGTTGACTTCGTCGTTCAGGTCCTGAATTGACTGGCAGTCAGTTTCGAACTGCCTTTGCAGTGCTTTCATGTAATCGTACATACTGTTCACCTCGCCTGTGGGAAGCGGTGCGGCTCCGCTACACACTGGTACAGGATCGCTCCGCAGTTTCCGCAGATCAGGAACTTGATGCGGTTACCCAGCAGGCCGTTTCTCTTGAAGGTCACCAGCGCGTCGCTCTGCCAGCCAATCCGGATATCTCTGCCGCCACAGAACCGGCACTGATTCACTGGAAGTTGGTTCGTCATAATCGCTTCCTCCATTTCGTGTGTTTTTGCAAACACACAATACCGGAAGATCAGATGAATAGCCAATGAAAGAAGTGCGGATACAGAAAGTTCTACGAAACCAACAATGCTGATGATTTTGGGGTTGCTCCAAAAATATTTCTATTGATTACAGCGCCCCAAAATATGACGGTGCTACATAGACATGGTCGGCCCTCTGTATTCCTCGTACACATTGCCTTTCAGACCGTGGGCGGCGCGCTTTTCCATGAGTTCTTCCAACCGCTTGCGGTCGATCTGGATGCCGCCGGGATTGGACTGCGGCAGGGAGTGTTCCTGAAAGATCCTGCCCATGTGATGGAACAGGCGGGTGACGCCCAGGAACACATTAGGAGGTCTGCCGCTGTTCTGCTGCCGGAGGAGCGAGTTGGCGTAGGCGTTGCCCTGCACCGCAGCTTTGGTCAGCCAGTGGATGCCCATACTTTTGTCGTACTCAACGCCCTGTCCCATGAGATACAGCTTGCCCAGCATGTATTGCGCGTACTGATTACCGTCCTGGGCCGCACGGCCAAACCATTTCGCCGCTGCGGTGAAACTGCGCTCCACATTTTTCCCTCTGTGGTATTCCTTGCCCAAACGGTAGGCGGCGTAGGAGTTTCCGTTTTGCGCAGCGGTTTCCAGCCAGCGCATACCCTGCTCCGGGTCGCGCACTTCCACATCGTCAGAGAGCAGCAGTTTTCCGAGCGCGTACTGCGCATAGCTGTGTCCCTGCTCTGCTGCCTGCCGAAACCAGTTCTGGGCATTGGTTGAGTTCGGTGTGAGCAGAGGACCGTCCCGCCACAGCTTACCCATGAGATACTGCGCATGTTTGTCACCAGTCTTGGCCAGCGTTTCCAGTTCGGACACGGCTTCGCTGCGCTCATCCATGGTCAGAGTTTCATCCCGAATCATATCCCGCAGATCCCAGTAGTTATAGGAGGCGTTGCGGAATTCCTCCGGCTCGCTCTCCTGCTCCACACCTTTGTCCTCGAAGAACAGTTTGCACTGACGGATGTTTTCCGCTTCTTTGATGACGGCATTCTTGATAGACCGGAACTCTTTCTGCTGTGACAGGGGAATGCGCTTCTGCTCTTTGCCGTGGTAATACGCATCCACCTTGCCCTGGAGAACCTGCCATTGCTCATAGCACTTTCTCACGCTGGGGAGCCGTTCCATCTCATCCACGATCCTGTCCACCAGTTTCTTCTGCGGCTTCGGAAGATACCCGTAGGACTTCTTACCTTTTACGATATCGAGCTGCATCGCCAGTTCCAGCATGAGCCGTTCCGCATCGGGGTGGTTGCAGATCCCTTCCTTCATGGTCCGCACCAGTTCCTGCATCGCCCTCCGCGCTTCATGCACCAACTCATCACGGGACATAGACTTTTGTTCATAGAGGTGGAGCATCTCGTTCTGGAAGATGTGGTTGGTGAGCGTGGACTTGATTTGCCGGATACCATCCTTGCTGAGATATGCCTGTCCCGCTTTTGCAGACCACGCCATCATGTGCACATGGGGATGCTCGCCCTCGTCATGGAAGGCGGCGTACCAGCGGAAGTCGTTGGGCGGTATCTTCATCGCCGCGGCAATGTCGTTGCGGTGAGCGCGGAGCAGGTCACGCCACGCAGCGGCATTATCGAAACCGAGACAGGCCGCATCCTCACGCTTGAGGGAGATGATGTGGGTCCAGACATTTCCGGTGTAGTTCTCCATCTCCTCCATGGCTTTGTCCAGCACCACACTATCCTCATCACCGAACAGACCGTGCTCACCCAGACGCTCCGCGCGGGGACGGGTAGCGATGTACTTCATGTACTGGTCTGACTCGTGGAGCGCATCCCAGTTGGACTCCAGCGCCAGCGTGATGAACGCGGAGGCGTTAGCCTTTGTCGGCTTTGCAGCATAGTCCTCATACTCATAGAGCGTTTTGGTGTCAGGAAAATCTTTCGTGAGTTTGTTGATGAGCTGCTCCTGCTTTCGTGTTGGCGGACGGTCATCCGGGATGATCTCCACGCGCTCACGGGTGGCGATGTACTTGAGGTAGCCAGACGCACCACCAGTGCTCTTGATGTAGGGACTCTTGAGGATCAGCTTTGCCATTCGTCATCATCCCAATCAGTAGTTTCGACCCACAGCTGCGCACGCTTTTCCAGAGAGATGCGGCCATTGGTCTGCCTCACATTTTTCACGCTCTGTGTACGGCGGCGCTTCAGATCGTCACGGTCAATCTGCATCGTATCTGAGATGATCCCGATCAGCATGTCCAGCTCCACCGCGTGTTTGAAAGACAGCGAGGAGAGATTCTTCTCCAGGATCTTGAGCCGCCCATTCATGGCGGAGGCAATCGCCCTGGGGAGCATATCGTTGCTATTGGCGGCGAGCCAATCCGCGTAGAAGCTGACGGCCTTGTCGATGAATTCATTCATGCTGCGGCAGTTATCCGCTTCGTACCATTGCTCAATTTTCTGCCTGGTCTCCGGCTCCGGCCGGTAGGTCAGACGCTCCTTGTTTTCACTCACAATTATCCCTCCGATCTGTTAAATGTCATATTAGATGCCGCCGGAAAGCCTGCAACCGTCGTGGGTTCGGGGTCGGCAGACGCCAATCGTGAACAAACTCCCTGAAATAGACGCCAGAATACATGCACCTGAAAGGTTTTGTAAAACCCCCGTAAACTGCCCGCACTGCGGGCAGTTGTGGTCGCCCATAGCGCCGGAAGCGGCGCCAGGGTTTTATCCTGCTATAACTTTCGTCCTCGCAGGCTCGTCCAAAAGCGGCCCAAACCGCCGAAATCTCCCCGACTGGGGCTGGGCCTCTACCCAGCCCCGAAAGGTCGCACACAGCGGCCCACTGGGGTGAACACGGGGCGTTTGGGATGGGGTGCTGTCACTACCCTCGGCTCGTCCTGCGAGTTGTCGAACTCCCCCGGTCCGGGTGTCAGAATGAGGTGTTTTCCGGTTCATGCGCTCTGCCCATCACTGGCGGGAATGAACTGGGTCTGTCCCAAATTCTGTGTAAACACCGCAGGGCAGTGTAAAATAGAGCAAAATATTTCAAGGCGGAAGCGGCGGTAGCTGCTGCCGCCTTTTCTACAAAATAGCAGCGGTAGGTGGGCGTGTCA